>OGXW01000446.1_pt1 | contig 30789 bp, 20 predicted proteins | sample 1576341 | NCBI WGS metagenome assembly OGXW01 (sample SAMEA3541592, study PRJEB24748) | human gut metagenome | biome: human gut; feature: human-associated habitat; material: faeces | place: China | collected 2012
CCGATCTCATACTTTTGCAGTCCCTTTTCTCATAGCCATTAACTGAATATCCCTAACTTATATGAAGAACCCAAAACCGGACTTGATGGAGGCTATGAAATCATACCTCCTGATTCTCCTGAGATAGACGAGATTGAGGAATACAACCGAAAACTCCGTCCGGCTTTGTACGCAAAACTTGATAAAAATAGGAATCGAAAAAATTTGAGATGAAAGCATTGACATATACTGCGTCGGGGCGGTTTGAGCTGATTGAGAAACCGAAGCCAGAAATTTTGAACCCGAAGGATGCCGTAGTAAGGGTTACTCTTTCGAGCATCTGTTCGTCGGATCTTCATATCCTGCATGGAGCTGTGCCTCAGGCTGAGATCGGCATCACCGTGGGACATGAGCTGGTGGGTGTCGTTGAGGCTGTAGGTTCAGCAGTCACCAAGGTTAAACCGGGCGACAGAGTTGCCGTGAATGTCGAGACGTTCTGCGGATAGTGCTTCTATTGCAAACGGGGATACGTGAACAACTGCACCTCCGGAGGCTGGATGCTGGGCTGCCGCATCGACGGCGGTCAGGCGGAATATGTCCGCGTGCCATACGCCGACAGTGGTCTGACCCCGATTCCCGACAACGTCAGCGATGAGCGGGCTCTGTTTGTCGGCGATATTCTCGCCACGGGTTATTGGGCTGCCAAGATTTCTGAAATTTCCGAGGAAGATACGGTGCTGATTATCGGTGCCGGGCCGACCGGATTATGCACTTTGGAGTGTGTGCAGTTGTATAATCCTCGACAGATTGTCGTTTGCGAGGCAGACGAGAGTCGCCGTGACTTTGTGCGCCAGCATTATCCTAATGTAAAAGTATTAGAGCCGACAAAATGTCTTGAAGTCCTTAAGTCATTGATAGAGGGCCGTGGCGCCGACCGAGTGATTGAGGTTGCCGGAGGTGAGGATACATTTGAACTCGCATGGCGATGCGCTCGACCGAATGCCATCGTCACGGTTGTCGCGCTCTATGAGAAGGAACAGATATTGCCCCTGCCGTGGATGTACGGCAAGAACCTCACGTTCAAGACCGGCGGCGTCGATGCCTGCGACTGCGAAATAATCATGCAGCTCATCTCCGAAGGGAAGATCGACACAACCCATCTGATAACCCACCGCTACCCACTCAGCCGCATCCAGGAAGCCTACACCCTCTTCGCCATCCGCGCCGACGGCGTCATCAAAACCGCCATCCATCCAGGTTAAGTACACTTAATGTAGAAAATTCAACGGCATCTCGTTTGCTAACAAGACGCCGTCAAGAAAGTAAATACTTAGTTCGATTCAATCTGCCTTTGAATCTTGGCGCGGACCTCATCGAAAGACAGAGGCATGAAATTATTGTTATCTACACCTACATCAAGCTGTGTCGGGAAGAGGTACTGAAGACGTCCGGCGTCAATCCCGGTATTTGAAGGACGGGTATGCACATGACCGAACAGTTGCCACACGTCGTTATGATAGCCTCCTTCAAAGCACAGATAAGGGAAGTGATTCAAGTAGATTTTCTCCTTTCCGACCTGAATGCACATCGACATTGCAACGTACTCAAACCTGTCTATGAATCCTTGTCGGATATTCTTGAGGTCATGATTACCAAGGACGAGATAGATTCTGCCATTTAGACGGTTGAGAATCTTATTCCACTCTTCAGCTCCACCGAGACAAAAGTCTCCGAGATGGAAGATTACATCATCAGGCCCAACCACTCTGTTCCAGTTTGTGATAATGGTTTCGTTCATCTGATCAATCGTCTTGAACGGGCGATTGCAATATTGCAGTATATTGGTGTGATTGAAATGGGTGTCGGAAGTAAAAAACAACCGATTACCGTCAAACTTGAAGTTCATTGTCATTTATTTCTATTACGGCATCCCGGCGGAAATCAGCCTGTTCACCATGAAAGGTGTAACCAAGCTGATTGCAGATGCACCGGGTATTACCGATGGTTTTGTTTATGTTTCGATGCGAATGGCCGTATATCCAGTATTCGATGCGGCTGCTGGCGATAAAGTCGCCAAGTTCGGATGTAAACGCTCCGTTAATCGGACTCCCCTTGAACTCGTCTGACATAAGTTCAAACGATGGCACATGGTGGGTGGCGACTATGATATGTCTGGCCTTACTCTCCACCACACTTCTCTCAATGAACTCACGACAACGTTCATGCTCCTGATTGAAACGCTGAGCCGAAAGACGGAACTGTCCATTGCGTATGCGGTGGAAGTCAGTCACTCCGCGTTCGGTCTGATATTCATCCCACGGGTGAATCTTTGCCCAAAGAGTTGATGCTATGAGGTCAATGCTCGGAGCCAACGGAATCACGCAGTTATAGTAGGCTTTGACATTGTGCCGAATTTCGAGCAGCCAACCTTCATAAAGGTCGTTGATGTCAAAGCTTTTGTATAGCTCATGGTTTCCGGGGATGACGATTGTTTGCTTGAATGACTCCGAACACCAGTCCCAGAAGGGATGATGCGTGTAGTTATCATCGCCGAGATAGCCGATGTCTCCGGCTAATATCAGGACATCCCCAGCTACCGCCAACGGATTCTCTTTCAGCCAGCGGCTGTTTTCATGAAACTCCAGATGGAGGTCAGATGCGTATTGTATTTTCATATTTCCTTATTGTTAAGTTATTAAGCAAGAGGACTTACCTTCTCAAGCTTATTCCATTTTGTGTTTGCGATTATTTTCTTGATGACTTTCTTGTCTACTTCGTAAGCATAAGGGAGTTTCATCTGGCTACCAATATCATCGCCCTGCATATATCGGTACGCATAAGGGGTAATCTCAACGTAGTCAGTCTCCTTCAAGATTCCGAGTACATGATCTACTTCTCCCAATTCAACCGAGATTCCGGCATCAGACAATCCTACGACAGCCCGGAAGCAATCATCAAGATTCCAATAACTACCGGTGCCGACATAAAAATGCCATTGGCCATCGGTATATGTTGGGTACAAGTGAACTCTCGCATACACTACATCAAATCCGTGATAAGGTGAGACATCGTTCTTCCATCTTCTGAAATCATCCTCAGAATCAAGATTATACTCCTTAATCTCATATCCTTTACTTGAATGCCGGAAGACTTCAATATCATTTCCCGACATCTTGCCATATACAGCTTCATATGCTATGCGCCAATAGTGCATATAGCATCTGAGAGTCATCTCGGGAAACTGCGTAGGCTCGAACTGATTCTCGTACAGGTTGATTACCCGAGGTATATCTATCCCATCATAGCGATTGTCAGGAATCAAAGAGTTCAGGATAGACCTCTTTATCAACCCTTCTCTCCGGTAGTAACTCAAATATTTCTCAACATACGAATTATATTGTTCGAACGCAGACAAGATATTGTCAACGAGTCCGACAACATACTTCTCGATCTTTGAGAATATTTCGATGAGTTCATCTTCGTAGAAACAGCGGCTGGAATTGCAATCCTCCTTATCAGAGAATACATAACGGTCATGAGTGTCTCCGATGATATACAGATAGTGGCAGTCATTATAGGTCGAGACAGACAATCTATACCACTCCCACCTCTTGCCCTTGACCTCAAACCAAAGACTTCTCCGTTCATCATCACCCATAGGGGCAAGACGTCCCATCGCTCCATGTATGCTACGTATGCTTTCAGCACACTTCCCTGAAACGACGGTCACATCAAGAAAGCGGCTTATAGGGAGATGAAAAATGTCTGACTGAATCAGAGCATTCTGGCGATATAATTTCTTTTGATCATTAAATTTCATTTTCATCCGAGTTATGCGTCTTATGGACGCGATTATTGAAATATGTGTCCGCAGCTAATCGCGATGGAGAAGGTTATATCGGTTAGGACACAAAAAAACGACTGTCGGGAAGCTAGGTAAGGACTTTCCGACAGTCGTTATATCTCAGTAGTCTGTATTTGTAGACTAACTTATGTCAGTTGGATTACTGAAACAAACCGGTCGGACAGATCCGTTATATGATGTGCCTGTTGTTGACGGCATAAGCACACATGCATTGCTTTCAAAGCCTTTTAAGCCCTGAATACGTTTGCTGATCAGTATGTTGCAATGCTGTCTTGCCATTTGTTTCGTTTTAATTGGGCGCAAAGTTAATACTTTTTCACGAATCCACCAAATTAAATTTCTCTAGTAGACTAAAAGTCTTATATATCATACTTCGCTCAGCTAATTTCAAAAATAATGATGATAGAGAAGTAAAAAGTATGGTTTATTGTACTTTTATTTGGCAGTTTCAGAAATTTTCCTTATTTTTGCGAAAAAGTTTATTATGTCAGACTATGGAACTGATGGATATAATGAAACAGCGTAGGGAAACACTTTCCCTCACCCAACAGGATCTTGCTGAAATGTCGCAAGTGGGTCTTGCTACAATCAAGGATATTGAGCGTGGCAAGGGTAATCCTGCACTTAGCACCGTGAAGAAAATTCTTGATGTTCTTGGCATTGAGATTGAATATCGTATAAGGCAGACCGTATGAAACAGCTTGAGGTATATTTCAATGAAATAAAAGCCGGTATATTGATGGAGAAGCATCCGGGAATTGGATATTCTTTCCAATATTGTAAAGATTATCTTGACTCTCCCATGCCCCCGATTTCTGCGACGCTACCCAAAAGAATAGATGCTTTTTATTCTGAGCACTTGTTTCCTTTCTTCTCTAATATGATTCCGGAGGGAGCAAACCGTCGTGTGATTTGCCGCTCATTGAAAATTGATGAACAAGATTTTTTCGGACTGCTTGAAGCGATGGCAGACAGAGATTTTATTGGAGCGGTTAATGTAAGGAGGATTACCAATGGTTGAAATAAAGAACTGCCCATCTTCTCTTGCAGAGGGATTTAACACTTATAGCCCGAAGTCCGCCAAATTACTGTTTGGTAAAACAAAAGTGAATCCGGTACTTGGATTTGACATTGACGAGTTCCGGAATGTCGGCGAGATTGCGGATGCCATGCACCGCATATCTGTTTCAGGTGTGCAGGAAAAATTCCCGGCTATAATAAATGCCGAAGCAATCAATATAGCAGGCGACAATGAACGTTCGACGCATATATTGAAGCCCGCACCATGGGACAAGACTCTTCGTGATCGCAAGATGATTCCTGCCAACGAGCATCTCACGATGCAGATTGCCTCACAGATTTACGGTATACAGACAGCGGCCAATGGACTATGTTTTACGCCTAAAGGTCAACCGGTATATATTACCCGCCGTTTCGACATTCTCCCCGACGGTTCAAAACTCCCGATGGAGGATTTCGCCTCGTTAATAGGCAAGAATGAACAGACAGCCGGACTCCAGTTCAAATACAACGGTTGCTATGAGGATATAGCCAAAGCGATAAGAGCAAATGTCACGGCATGGATGGTTGATATGGAGCGATTCTTTGAACTTGTGGTATTCAATTATATCTATGCCAACGGTGACGCACATCTGAAGAATTTCTCGTTGATTTTGACCGGACAGGATTACCGTCTGGCCCCTGCTTACGATCTAATCAATACAAGTTTACATGTCAATGGCGATGACTTCGGTCTTGACGGTGGACTGTCATCTGAGATAGAAAAGAGCGATGTTTACTACAGAACCGGTCATCCCTGCCGTCTCGACTTTGAGAGATTCGGAGACAAAATCGGCTTGGTAAAAAAACGTATAGACCGAATCTTAAACAAATATATCGGATTCCCTGAAGAAGCAAAGCGACTTGTTGACTATAGTTTTCTAACCGACAAACTGAAACGCAATTATGTCCGCATCGTAAGCGAGCGAATAAACCGTTTCAACAGATTTTCAGAATAATATCAATTTAGCCCATACAAAAATGTCAAAAGCAAAACTAAAAAAATATATGTCGGCTCTATCAAAAGAACAGGTTGTCGATATTATGTTCCAGTTATACGATGCGAGCAAGGAAGCGAACGCATGGCTTGAGTTTTATATGGAACCCAATAGCGATGCCGAGCTTGAAAAATATAAGAAGGCAATACGCAGCCAATTCTTTGGCCGCAATGACTGGCCCAAAGATCCGAGTTTCAGAGAATGCAATAAATTGATAACCTCATTCAAGAAACTTGTACCTGACCCACATGCCATTGCCGACCTGATGCTATATTATGTTGAGCAAGGGTGTAGCCTTACCGCGCAATACGGTGATTACGATGAGCCGTTTTACACTGCTCTTGAAAACAATTTCAACAAAGCGGTCAAATTCATATCATCTAACGGACTAATGTCAGAATACTCGCCACGCATGAAAAAGATGATTGAGTCTGTGGAATGTTGTGGATATGGCTTCCCGGATACATTGTGGGACATCTACTACGAATACGCAGAGGATTGATTAAATTCTTTTTAAGGCCTGGATTCTTCAATTGAGTAGAACAAGAGTTACACTTTTTCTCCCGAATAACCATGCCTCCATTACATTTTTTCAAACGAATAACCGAGGATGTGCTACACTTTTTCAAACGAATCGATAATGATCTTGTATAGGCCGTTTGCACATCTTAGTTAAAACAGCTATCTTTGCGGGTACAAAAACACAGGCCCGGGAGGGTCTGAAAAAGTGATTTTCAGAAGGTAAAAACGGAGCATTTTCGGGCTTTTGTACCCGAAGAATTGCAATCCGTTGAGCGGCAAGATGTTCTACGCTTCTGCATCGGGAAATGATGTAAGTATTAAAACCGATTAAAATATATCACCAAATATCAGAAAGGTGCTCATAATGAGTGCCTTTCTTTATGTCTGCTTGTCGGCGTTTTAATCGTTTGTGGTCGTTTTCAAGTTATTTTTTCCTCGTTTTTGTACCTCATTTGGCTCTCATCGTCATCGGTTGAAAACCACTCCAGCGAGATGATAGATGATGTATACACCCATATACATCGGTATACGTGGATATACAAATTTGGCGAAATGAGTGGCGAAATAAACAAGGGAAAAATGGCAACTTCAGTCATCAGAATCAAAAAAATCTGCGCATGGTGTGGAAAAGAGTTTGAGGCTCAAAAACTCTCGACTCAATTCTGCGCACACCGTTGCTCATCCCATGCCTATAAGGATAAGAAGAGGCAGGAGAAAAAACAGCGAGCCGAAACAGCTTCACAAAGAAGCCAACAAAAAAAGAAGGTTGAAGATATAAAGGACAAAGAGTATTTGACCGTTTCGGAGGCAGCCCAATTATTAGGCTTTACACGAGATGGTGTATATAAGCTGATATCTCGGGGCCTCATAAAAGCACATCGGATAACGAGTCACTGGACAGTAATCTATCGTAAAGATATAGATGAGATGATTACGGCTCGACCGATTGATCCTTCAGGCATTTCTAAGAAAGATAGAGAACCAATCACCGAGTTTTACACAACCAAGGAAGTGTTGGAAAAATTCTCCATCAGCAATTCATGGCTTTTCAAAGCCGCCAAACAGCAGAATATTCCCAAAGTCACACAGCACGGTAAGACCTACTGGAGCAAGAAACACTGCGACATGATATTCGGCAAAAAAGATACTTCTGTTGAAGAAATAACTGAATGGTATTCTGTTGCTGAAATCCAGGAAATATTTGGCATGACCCTCCCGGCGATATATTGCCTTGTTTCAAAAGTTGGAATACCCAAGAAGAAGGAAGGTAAGGAAGTCCGCTATTCAAAGAAACATTTTGATGCGGCAAAATGTATTGCCGAGCCTGTTGAACCGGAATGGTACAGCATTGCCGAGGCAACCGAGAAGTTCAACATGTCACGCGACCAACTTCACTATTATATCAAGACCTACAAGGTCAAGAAGAAAATGGTCGGCAAATATTGCTATCTCGCAAAAGACGAAGTAGATGTGGAAAACCCAGGGGTCATCCGCGCCTGGGTTTTCCACCAAGCGAACGATATCGCGCAGTGGCTCGTAATCTTGCGGTATCCATACTCCGCGTCCTATAAGGTACAGGTGCATCAGCCCGAGACCCCAGCGCTCCAAGGTGACTCGAGGCTTCGAGGGCACTGCCGACACGGCCCTCCAAACACGTGCAATGCCTTCGGGCGTTACCTTGGACATCGACGACAATGTCCCGGGGCGCTGACGATACTCGTAGGCGACAACATCGGGGAGAAGCACCACCGCGCCCGTGGCGGCCGAGGCGAGCAGCAACTGCAACATCGCGTCTTCGGCATTGGTCATCGACGGATGCGTGTCCCAATCGATACGACCGAAGAGGCTTCGCCGAACCACCATGCCATGCGTAAAATTCGGAATGTCATTGTTCAGCATTCGTTCTAACGCCTCAGCCGGTGTCTGCCGCAAGACCGGCCCGGACGATGTTTTTTCGTAGGACTTGCCCTCGGCCACAGCCTCGGCGTCCATATACAAAGTAGGTACATTCGCCTCCGCCGTATACTTTGCCACGTTGGCGATAACCATGTCTATATCAGGCGAAAGGCGTGTGGCCATCTGCGACAACGACTGCTGCGGAATTGTGTTATCGGCATCGACAATCATCACCCGGTCGACCTGCGCAGGCAAAGCCGCAATAGCCGCCGCGCGTGCCGCCGCCTGTCCGCCATGAGTCAGCTTCAGTAGCTGTACCCTTCCGTCAGTCTCCGCATAGCGCTGCGCAATAGCCGCCGTGCCGTCCGTACTGCCGTCATCCGCCACCACGATACACACGTCCGCCGCGTCTACATCCGCAGCCGCCAGCACGCTATCCAGGCAACGCACGAGCCATGCCGCCGCATTATACGCCGCGACAACAACTCCTATGCCATTGCCTCCCTTCTGCTTCATCCCGCAAAGTTACCGTTTTTTCGTCCAACCTGAAAACCTTAACAATAGTTGCTCGTTGGATTTTTCATCGGATTTTACCAAAGAGTCATTGTGCGAGCACCCTTTGACGCTGTTTCAAAAAGCATGTCCTTTCTCAGACACACTTTTTGAAACAGTATCTTTGCTCGGGGGATTACCGCCCTATGCGGTAGCCTTGTTGAGTCCAATAGGATGGGTCTGCGTAGTCAAATACAGGCCACCATTCGGTGTTGTCGTCATAGACGACTTCGAATTCATCGAGAATCATCTTCCGGGCTGAGGGGTCGACGGAGGTCTGCAGATAGGGGTCGTCATACCAAAGGGTAACTTTTGCCTTATCAATCACAGTCTCGATGCGGTGATTGATAAGATAGATGGCTTTAATCTTACCTCCTTTAGATGTCCCGATTGCATACTGAAAATCTTTTGACATCACATTTCTGCCGTCTGAATCGAAGAATTCGACCTTCACATTAACATTCGCCGGAGAGGAACCATTAAAAAGGCAGTCGGCATCCATGGCTATACCGTCGAGGCAGTAGCCGGGTTTGCAGTATTTGTCATCGTTCTCTACCCATAAGGTCTTCACTCCATTAATCTGGCCCGTATTTAAACGAGTGGTATACTTCAAGGGTTTCGAGAATAGACGCGTTCCATAATCAGAATAATTATTTATCATATAAGCGGGCACCACATAGAAATATTTGCTAAAGGGGGGCAATTCAGTGTTATCGAGAGTGAAGTCAAAACCATATTCTATTCCATATCCGATTTTGCTTACAGAATTATGTAAACCCCATTTGGCTCTCTTAATGAAATTAAAATTTTCGTCGTATATAAGAAGTTCCAAATTACAAAAGTCCTCCATTATGTCCTCTTTTACGCTAAACCATCCTATCTTTCCAGGATGGGGCACCATGACAGTGCCGTGATATGTATAGTTTGAAGGGGTATATGTCTGTTGATATTCAATGACCGGATAGGCACTGTCGGCTATGCGCCACAGGACCATCGAGCCTTCGGCCCACTTCATGGAAACAGCAGCGTGCTTAAACCAGTCATAATAGTCAGCTAAATCACCTAAATCAGCTCCGCCTTTCATGTCTGTCGATAATCCCACAGCAAGAGTACCCTTCCATTCATCCAGGCTTTTATCGGTGGCTTCAAGCGAATATTCCTTACCATAAGGAGCTGGGGCTTTGAGAGTTGACGGTTTGGATTTGCTTCCGTCATTTGTCATTTTATGAGTAAAGGAAGCGTCAAAATTGATTCTAAGAGGAGAGATATCCAATGTGGCCGCACCTAAGGTAACACCAATATCAATATGAAGAAAACCTCTTGTCGCATACTGAAAACAGGTATTCGAGAGATCTTTCCGAAGACGGGGATCAGTGACGTCCAGAGATTTGGAGCGATTGACTGTGGTTTCATAATTTTTGTCCGTCTTCATGTTCCATTTAAAAAACTGAGTCTTTTGCGCGCCTTCATAACGGAAAACTTTATCGCCTGTGATTTTGCTTGCCTCGTCATAAGCAAAAGCAAAATTGAAATCAATGCATAATTTAGCCACATAAGCATCAAGTCCTATTGATGGCAACACGGGAAGAGGAAGCGCATAGTCATACTTAGTCCATCTGTTTTCATGGAGAATCCCATCTTTGGGCACCGTCATTCCTGTGGATCCAACCACGGGAAATGCATACCACCGGTCGCATGCCTCCGAACGAAAAGAATAAGTCTGCACGAGATCATTGCTCAATTCAAGGTCAAAACCGTTTTTCAGGCTAAACTTCAGTTTGACATTTTGATAACTTGCGAGTCCAACCCTTGTTGCAGAGTGAGTTGCTGAACCGCCTTTTCTTATTGACGGAAATAAGAATGAAGCATGTGACTTTTTTTCCACCAAATTAAGCTCCCACTTATGATAATCTGCCGGATTGGTTTCGAACTCCTTGAGTTTGCTCTCATCACCATCCCAGAATGCCAAGGAAAAGAGGGATTCTGAGAATTCACCGTCAACCTCTTCCCCTCTTGAATATGAGTTATGTCTGGGAACAAGACGGAAACCTTTCAGTTTCGGGGTATTTCCTCCCGAGCGAGATTGTTTCGAACTATCCTCATAGTCTCCGGCAATTCTTGCGTCAATCGAAAAGTCAAGTTCTTTGAATACTTTTATAAGCGGCACGGGATGGGATATCAGCAGATATCCTCCCCCGGTTTCCTCGATATTGTCAACCCCGTCGCAAAGTGTCTGCTGGAATAGCTGACTCATGGTGGTGGCGATATAATCGCCGCGCTGCGGAAGAAGGTCGGAGGGAATATTCTTGGTAAATAGGATTTCGGTATGACCCAATGTGGAGTCGTTACGGCAGGAAATGATATAGGGCACATACTTCTCGTTGATGAGCCGGACGCCATCCTGAAATTGATAGGTCACATCGCCGAATTCGGTCTGCTCGGTACGCGGAGCTGTGAAACCGTCGCCGTTAGGCGTATCATCGTTGCCATCAGCGGACGGTTCATCAAGCATGAGAGTGCAGCCTGATGCAAATATCAAGATGCCGATTATTGCCAATATATTTTTTATGGTTTTCATCGTTCAAATTTTATTGGATAAAGATTGGAAAGGGTTCCGAGGGTTTGATATGCGTCATACTCTATGTCGTCCCTTAGGACATAGAGACGGAAATTTTCTCTATCATAGCAGCGAAGGTCTATTTTGCCCTGCCCCTGATTTGTGGGAGCCCATATTCGGAGCTCGGCATAGGGAATGCCGAAAGCCTCGCGGGGCACCGCCAATCCGGTGAGTTCGCCTCCGACGAAAGCTCCGATCATCATTGTCGAACTGTCCCAAGGCTTACCGTCAATGCTTATGTCGGCATAAATCACCATATCGGATGGGTGCCACCTATGGAAATCTCCGGCTTCCCACCTATCTATGACCCTCACCCGGCATGTGTCGGTCAAATGGCCGTTTCCTCCTATGGCCATGACATCCACCACGCCGGGCTGATGTGCCTTCAGGGTGTCATTTCGCAATTTGGCGATATTGGGGTCGGACAACATCCAAAAGACAGGGCTGCCGATTTTAGACGTATCCGAAAACTCGATTCCCAGCGGCATGGAATCTCCCACCATCACGCAGGACTCCGCGTTGGTTATACGCATGCTGACGCCGTCCCAGTCATCGGGTTCTTCCCCAAACTGGTAAAAATCGCCGCATGAAATCATCAGCAGGCTTGCTGTAAGGGTCCATAAGAGATGCTTCATAATTCAGTCAACGTTAGGGTTGTGGAACTGGAGGGGTAGCCTCCTTTCGGGGAGCAGACACTGTCATTATGTTCGATTGTCCGGACTGGCGTCCATCCTCAAACTGTATGCAGATATAGTATTCGGCCGTCTCGCCGGGATTGAGCCGCGGGTCAACGTAATACTTCCGTTCGGAGGGGATGTCGGTGATATACTCGAAGGTATCATCACCGGGGAGCTTGCGATAGAGGCAGAAGTAATATGGGGCACCGGATGGGACATCGGAAATCTCCCACGCCAGCTTTACACAAGCATCATTTTTGCTGTAATCCCCCAGAAGCTTGACAGGAATGTCCAAAAATCTGTCATAGTTAACTTTTGCCGAGAAAACAGGGGTCAATCCGGAACCGATATCCCAGAGGCTTACAGTCTCCACGGCATACTCGTATCGCTGATTTACGGGACCATCGGGAGCATCATCGACCTGCATTACATGGCCGTTGGCACGTACCGAGTCGCCATCGAAAGTCCTAAGCAATTGCCAGTCGCGGCTTCCGGCCTTGCGACGATAGCAATTGTAATGTCCGATGATCTCATCGCCGCCGCCAATCCAGCGGGTATGAATCATCTTATTGTCAACCCATGCCGAATCAAGGTGCGCTTTGGAGGGAGGAGCGGTATTGGGTCGAAGCACAGCGATGGTGTCTGAGAATGCGCCGGAATTACCGGCCCAGTCGACAGCACGCACGGCATAGTAGATGTATCGTTCGTTAGCGTCCACAGCTATAGTGTCCGTGTATGAACGTGGAATTATATGGCTGTGGTTTGCCATCTGGAAGAGGTGGTCGCGTGCATTGGCATAGAATACGTCGTAATAATGCACATCGAGAGTGTCGGACATGTCCCACATCATGGCTACGGTTCCGTCAAGCGCGGGGAAAGCCTTGAAATTGGTCGGCGCCACAGGTGGCTTGGCATCATGGACACGCAGAAGTCGGGGCATGGAATATCCAATATTTTCGGCAGTATCGACAGCCGCCATAACAATCAGACCGGTGGAAATTTTGGTCACATCGATACGCACGGTGGTGTCGGTGGGTGCAATATACTGGTCAGTCAGAAGACGCCATTGCTTGAGGGAGTCGCGCTCGTTGTGATACATAGGGATATAACGCACGAAGTCGTTCTCTATGGTGTCTTTGCGGAAATGGATAGTAGCATATATCTCATCCCAAAGGTTTTCGCCGGGGCGGTCGATTTCTATCAATGTGATTTCGGGACCGCGCGGAGGCTCCATGTCCGGGAAATGAACTTTTATGGGGGCGCTCATGGCCGTGAGGTCGCCGAAAGCATCGTGAGCCTGAATGGCATATTCAAAATCGCCGGTAAGGCCATGAGAATGTTCAAAGATAATGTCCTCGTTATTGAGCCCGGCGGAGATAGGCGGCGCATAAGGTCTTTTGTTCACCTTCTCCCATTCGGTAGAACCTACCGGACGGGTGTATATCTCAAAAGTACCGTTGATAGTGTCATTCCAGGAGAGTGTCACGCTGCCATGTCCGGTAATTGAGTCGGTAATCTGAATGTCGTAGGGCTGCGGTTTGTATTTGCTGTTGGAAACATGTTCCACCTGAGCCGGCATAATGAAGAAACGTCCGGTGGTATCGGTAACCGAGGGTAGAACATAGTAGGAATATGTCTTACCCTTCTTGGCGGTGCGGTCCACGAACCTCAAGCCCATAGCCTGCGCCACATCGGGACGCCACTCGGCCGCCAGATAGGCTGCCATGAGGCGCGTCTTCTGGTCCTGCTCCATTTCGGAGAATGCTCCTATGGTGCCGGGCTCGTAGGTTGTCATTTCGGGATACATATCTCCGCTGCCGTAAATCGCGCCCATGCCCATATATGCTATAGAGTCGACAGTGTCGGGATAGCATTTCTTGAACTGCTCAAGCGACAGCGGCCTGATGCGTTGCGCAAGAGTGTCGAGCTTGAATCCGTCAGCGTCATCGTTCACTCGGTAGACGTCATAGCCGAAATGGTTGAGATATTCCCATTCGGGATACTCTGAAATGGCCCAGCGAAGCACCACACTGTCGCCGTAAGCGCGAGCTGTTGCCTTGATGTATACATACATGTCCTCTATGCGAGAGGTGGTATCCGGCTTTATCGTCCCGAGAGGATAGGTACCGGGCAATTGGTCGCGATAGATTACACCGTCGTCAGCGGAGACCGAATCGGCGGAGGCAGACTCCATGGCATCGCCAAGATCTTGCGTTTGCACCATTCCGAAAACCAAGGGAGCGGCCGCCGTGACAGCCACGGCCCAAAGCAACGTACGCATATGTTTTGTTTTATTATGTTTCATTGTCTTTATATTCTTACAATTTCTTTATCAGCTCTTTATAAGTCCTCGTATATGTCTTGAAGAAGTAGTCGCAGTTGTCCTTGATTTCCTTGTAGGATGCCGGTCTGAAGAGCGTCCACCTCATAGCCTTGTAGTTCCAGGCATTGACACGGTAACGGGTGAAAGTGAATTTCATGTTACTGTATTCAGAGGCCTTACTCGATGAGAAGCGGGTATCCATCGAAGTGGCTGTGTATAAATAAAGCCTTCTACCAAGATGGCTACTCGGAGATCCGACAGCCGGATGGGCAAGAATACGGAAATGTCTTGAGTTCCAAGGATCCTCAAAAGTTTTGTTGGGGTTAAGTCCACCGTAGGATGCCGAATTCCAGATGACACCATATTGATATGCCGGAATATTCAGGCGGATACGATTGTAACGCCCGGATGTGGTGAATATACGTCCGGCATTAGTTGCCATCCAGTCTTTCATATTACCTCTCTTATACTCGTTCTGATAATGAACTGTTGCCCCTATCTCATCCGAGACTTTCGCACATACATCAAACAGGTCATAGAAAACCTCGGCCTGAGCCCTTTCGGTCAACGGCAATTCAGTAATCAAACCGTCGGTATCCTCACCAAGCAGGTTGTTGTGATAAACAGTGCCACGGCTATAGAGAGGCCATAGGGTTCTGACGTGTGTTTTGAAAATCTTAGTTCTGTCCATCGTGACTTTCTCTCTGATAGAGACCTGACCATCGGATATGAGATAATAGCTGCCGCCTCGAAGTAAACCGAAGTTCCACGTTCCAAGGGGCGTATCTATATACATTGACTCCGTGGACCTACATGTGAAGTTTAGATTGTTCTTTGCGGAGGAGAAATAACGACCTCCGATGAAGAACATATTGCTCAGATAGCTCATGTAGGTGAAGGGATTTGACGTAATAGTGAGCAAACCGGGGGAAGCCACGCTGAATTTGGAATCACTCTTTTGGAAGTCGCCAATCAGATACTGATCGCTCTGTCGAGAGATGTTCAAAGTCATGTGGTCGAGCCGCACTCCAAGGAATGCCTCAAAGTAAGGCTCTGTATTATTTGTGGGGTTATCGAATATCTTATCTCCATCCGGCGGATTTCCGTAAAGATATACGTTGCTCAGATCCATCAGATCCTTGGATTGGTGAGCATCGACCATGGCACTTTCTTTCTTGTATATGGTCACACGATAGCGAGTTCCTCCGCTGGATGCATCAGTGGATTCTCCCAAATCTGTCGTAGTGGCATAATCGATTTTGTTCACCTCTATGCGGTAATTATTTAAAGAGACATTCCTTGTGCCTGCGCTGCCGCTGCTACTACTGCTACCGCTGCTACTGCTGCCGGTTCTTCCGGTTCTTCCGGTTCCGGTATACCTCGCTGGTGTAGGAGTACTTGTCAAACTCTTCAGCAGATTACGTTGTTCTCTCTTATATACTTCCTCGGGAGAATTTCCGTAGACTACATAGTTCTTATATTCGGTCCATGTTGCCGGACTCCTCAAGCGTTCAACCCATTCGTAACGCAGGACAAGTCTGCAATGGCCATATTTACGTGTAACATTAAACAGTTCAAGTCCGCCATCGGGAGTCATTATGGACACTGAGTCGTTCTCGATCCATTTATTGTTGGCACTGGACACAATCTGAGTCCCTTTATATAGGTACCATTTAAGATTTCCCTTATTATAAGCTTTTCCCTTCATCCTATATTTAAGGGAGATTATAGGATGCTTGAGGTCAATGGGAAGGACATGCACATCCTTGCTGGAAATCAGGATACCGTTTTTGTCCTTATAGCCATCCGTGTTGGCGGGGAAGGCAAGGGCTACGTGTTGTTCAAGGTCTTCCGCATCTTCGAAAGTGCGTTCTGCGGTGTTATTGGTTACGAAGAAGAAGTCCTTGGTCTGGGTCCAGGGCCGGAATTTCCATTTATTGTCGATTGTATCGAAAGTCTCGGGATGATTCCATTTTCCTTTGACAAATTCCCTGGCACGTCCTTTGATGCGCAGACGGTAATATTTGTTAGGATTAAGTGCTGTAACGCTCAGCGTCACCTTGTCTCCATTGACAAAATACTCCATTTCGCTCGTTTTGCCATTTTTACCGGCCTTTGCATCTTTAAGGTTCGAGTACTCGGTCAGAGTAGGCACGGAGTCGGCCATAATCTCGAACTTGAATTTACGGCTTGCAAGACGCTCGATAGCCTTCTCGTCGTAGTTGTCGGCAGCACTCGATTCCTTGAGTTTTGCAACTTCGTTGGGGTCGGCCACATTGATAATGCTATTGATATCAGACTGAGTGGTTACCTTGGGGCGGCTCTGAATCTGCCAGTCGATAGGATTCTCGACTGCCTTGTCCCAATCTTCGGAACCGATGTTGCACGTTTCGAAGAGCTTATAGTTGTCGAGAGCATTTCCTAAGAACATCTCGCAGACGTTACCACATTCAAAGGAGAATTTCTTGTTGATCTTGACAAGGCCGCCAAGCAGACGGAGTTTCACACGGGCTTTGCCGGTGAAATAGTTGGGATTGGGCATACCACATCTGAGGACGCCACCCATACCTGCGTCAAGGAGGTCAATCTTCTTGTTGAAGAATCCAAGGAAGACACGTATGCCGAACTTTGCATAAATATAGGCATAGAGCTGGCCTTCGCCATACCATCCGTTATGGCCAGGCGTACCACCCTTGAGGTTGATGCATCGCTCCGTGCCAAGCTTGCGGATGGATAGGTCAAATCCGGCTTCTGCGCCCATATCGCCGTAGAAAAGTCCGAGGTCAACTTTGATGTAACCCCATACGGCAGCACCCATCATCACGCCGCCACCGGTGGCCGCGTTGGACATAAACCGAGTCTTGGCTTCATTCCTGGCTTTGTCGGCTTTGGATACGTCATCGCTCTCATAAGTACCGGAGGAGGATCCGTTGAGGAAGTTGCGAATCTTCACGGGAAGGGGCGGAAGGTTTCCGTTGTTGGGCAGCTCGTTTCCAACGCACAGATATGCATTGGCTCCCACGGCCACAGTAACGATTTTGCTACTGAAGTCAATAAGTGTAAATGTGCAGCGCTTGTCCGGATCGGGTTGACCGAGATAGACATGCCATTTCAATGAAGTATCACTACCGGTTTTCTTATGTCCGATATAGAAGTCGAGCTCTACATGGGCTCCGGGACCTTGGGCTTTGATGCCGGAGTCTGACTTGTCAGAGTCTTTCTTTTTCTTCTCTTCATACTTCTTCATCGTATTATTGTAGTCTTCGGTCTTGGAGTCGTTGTTATCCTTGACAGAGCTGGTGAAGTTACCTGCGTAATCTCCAAGGTCTTCACTATATCCCTCGAAAGTGGAGTCAAGAGCCTTGAGCTTTTTGGTAAGTTCTTCCGTTCCGCCATCCATTTTGGCATCGACGGTGACATTGAGTTGGAAATACTGTTCCTGATCATTGTTCTCATAGACCATATTGACCTTGCTCTTGACCATACCGCCAACAGCATCGACATCCCCCTTGAAGATGAAGGTTGTCAAGTCTTTTTTCTTGGTGTCGAAAACAACCGTGAGGTCGAGGTTTCCTTTGAGTGTTACATTATCGACGGTTGAAAGGCCCATACCGGCAATGATGCCGATGACACCCTTGGCCGGTTTTGGAACGGCTTTGCCGGATTGCGAATTGGTGAAGTCTTTTGCGCAGTTGAAATAGAACCCGCCGTGGATACCGTTGATGGTAAGAGGACCGGCGGGGATGCCGCATTTGCCTCCTGCCATGATATCGAAGTAGCCCCAGCTGAAGTTGTTGTTTTCTTCCTTATGGTCATAGTATCCGCCGTCAATGGTCACCTCAAAGAGGCCGCCTTTGACGCTGGCTTTAATCTGACCGGCGTATCCCGAATCCTTACCCGGGTCTTCGGCACAGCTCAGGCTTCCTTCCAACTTGAATATCTTGCCGTCAACGGCAAAGGAGGCATCCCTAAATTTCGTCCCCTTATAGTCAAGCGAGATTTTGGAGAGGTCGTCGATGTTCTTTACCCATGACTGGAACTCTAATGTAGTGCCGGCACTGATTTCAAGTTCTTCGCAAAGGGTTATATCGCCGCCAAGGGTTATGCCTATGTAGGGGTCTTTTTCGTCTCTATGCAAATCAAAGCCCCACTTCTTGAGTGTGAATTTAAATGGCCCGATCTTCTTCTGTGGCGATGCGCAGCCCCATTGTCCCATGCTGAGGTAGAGGCCGCTGTTTTCTCCAAAATCAATCTTCGAAGCTTCATTCCACCACCCGGCGCCGATAGCGCTGCTGCTCTCTACGTCAGCCAACATCTTTTGGGTAGCCGCTGCCGCCGAAGTCTGCAACCCGCTCTCATATACCGACTCGAAGCCGTCATTGTTGGCAAGGCGCATCTTGCAGAACTTAATCTGGGGCAATTGAAGTTTGAAGGGCAGTTTGGCCAGCTTCTTGTTTAAGGTTTCCACGCCGGCGATAGTGACCTCGCCGCCGACAAGAAGCTCGACGTTCGTTTTTGTCTGTCCGTACTCGTTGTCTATGGCTTCAACGAGGAAATATGTCAGGTCCTTGTCAAGAGTGAGGTCGCCAAGCATGAAGTCAAAGTTGAGATCCTCAATCTGCGAAGTTTTGAATACGTATGCAAAACCTTTGCCGCCACCCTTTCCGGTGAAGGACTGATTGTAAATATTGCAGGCGTAGTCAATCTCTCCCTTGAACAGGGGGATTTCGAGCTTGCCGTTAAATCCGAATTTCTTAAAGTCGTTCTGGACTATCGACACCATAACTTTGTCAAGGCTGAACTTGAAACCTCCAATGGTTCCGCTCTCGCCGGCCTTGTAGTTGATGGCGTTGACAACGCCGCAGTCGAGGGTAAATCCGGACTTATCAATGAAGAGGTTCTCCACGGCAACCTTCATCGGTTCTTTGCCGTTGCCTATCTTGATTGACGAAGGGAATGCCATTGACAGTTCCTTGAAATAAAGGCCTGTCCATTCTTTTTCCTTACCTTTTGCCAAACCGAGGCTCTCAAGTTTATATCCCTCGGGGAAGGATCCCATCTTAGTGTGATTGCTTCCGGAAGCAAGGTCGATAATAGCCTCATCTGCCGTAAACACATAACCGGGGAGATCTACATGTTCGAACGGGTCGATAGATACCTCAGCCGTGAAATCTTCCCACTTCTGTATCTTGGTGCCTACGTGGAGTATGGGCGATTCCTCTGTACGTTTACCATTGACCACCTTTTTGAGGTCGGAGGGCATGGTCATGTCGATGTCGAGGTTGAGCCATTCGAATTTATTACCGCTCCAAGATACAAAGCATCCGTCTTCCGGCTCTATAACATCCTTGGGCGCAAGGAATTTGCAATTGAAACCGCTCTTGGGTTCCTGTACTTCAAAATCCTTAAGGAGCGCCACGGTGCCGCCTTCGGGTATGAGCGACTTGGGACTGATACACATCCTCGGTGCGCCGAAGACCAAAATCTGTCCCTGAGTGGCCTTGGTATTGGGCACAACGAAGGTGCCGAACAAGTCCATGGTGGCATAGGTCGGCGCAAACTTCATTTTCGAGATTGTCAAGTTCACCGGCGAGGGATTGATTTCTTTCGGAATCTCAAGCGGGAAGGTAACATTCTCCACATTGCCCTGGAGAAGTCCGGCCACGCGGGCTTTGCCATCGAGATATTCCTGATAATAACGGTCGATAGGCAATTGTTCGGCCAGGCTTTTAACCTTGTCGTTGACTTTGCCCTGGAGCTTGTCGGCATAAGGGATTCCGCTGTCTCCAATAAGATTGTCGATTCCCCAGTCAGAGAAAAGCTTCTCCACCACTTCAGCGCTTGGCATCTTGTTGTTGGCTCCTCCCCATGTCTGGACAATACCTTCAAAAACCTGATTCTCCGTATTGACAGCGATATCATCAAACGTGACTGCCAATTTCCAGGTGAGCAGCAAAGGTTCCCATATCACATGGCCGTCGCCTTTGAAATGTCCAGGTTTATCCTCTAAGGCTTCGAGCTGTCCGTCAAGCACGAGTTCATACTCCCCGATACGTATACTTTTCCCTTTCAGGTCTGCTACGCCGGCTGTTGTCGGTTTTTCATTGGAAATCTCTATCTGATTTGCACATTGGAAATATCGGCTTGTGAAAACTTCCGACATTGCGAAGTCCACAATGTTGATGCTGTCATTGAGGAATGCAACGGATTTATCGTTCACTGCCGTGGGCCTGACACGAAGCATCAGGTAGTCGCCTTTTTCCACCTTCCCGTCGAGTTTGTCCCAACAGATGGTGTCGGTCTGTGCCTTAAGTGCCTTATTGGCATAGATCGGGGCAGTCTTGAGCATCTCTTCCCTGGAAATGTAATCCTTTGCGGCAAACAGCTCTACATCATACACGAATTGTATCGTGTCAGGCTGTGCTCCGGCACCTCCTTCGAAAGTCGGCCTGTTCCATTTGACAGCAATGTCTGAATTGAGGAACTCTTTTCTTGCGCCTTCATCGGGAAGGAAACGGGGAAGTACTATTTCAGGATTGACGAAATTATATAGTGAATCTGTCAGGTTCATGCCTCCGAGGCCGATTATATCGGCATCATCGCCGGAACCAGCCTTGAATCCGACAAGTGCGGGGGCTGAATAGCCGTCGTTCTCAAGGCGAATATTGTGCTTTTGGCAATAGTCTTCGTCGGCTACGGCGCGGACACGCAGCAGGAGCATAGATGTTGTGTCAATCTGTGCATCAAAAGCTCTCTTGTCCATCTTATAGGATGTGGCTGATATACCCTTTTGCTCATAAACAACTTCACCGTCGATAGCCTCCCCGAGAATAGTGGAAAGGGAGGCGTCGTACGCGCCTGTAGGCTGCAATATCGATATGTCGTAAGTGAAATCCACGGGATCCTGCGCTTTGCCCGAAGCTACAGGGGCACTCCACTTGATGATGCAGTTGTTGGGATCGAGGACCTCAAACTTCTTGTTGCCTGTTTCTGTGTAAGGTTTGGGAACAGTGAGGCGCGGGGCAGAATACTGGGTTATGTCCGTTGTTTTGCGAAGGACAATGAGCCCAGGGTAGCTCTTGCCTTTGTTGAGGAATACATAGGATTGGTCGCCCGAAGCAGCATTTTCCACACGGGCAGTAACCTGCACCAGGAACAGTTGTTTGGGGTCTACGATGTCAAATAAGTCGGAGGGCACCCTGAACTCTGTGGATGTGAGGCCTTTTTTCTCATAGAACGGATTTTCGTTATCGAGGGCTTCCTCCATACCGGCGGCAGAGGCAGGGTATTTCTTGTTTGGCTGAGTAATCTTAATGTCATAGGTCACATTGGGTAGCGTCCGGCCATCGTCAACGGATGAAACCTCACAGGGCTTCCACTTGATGACGGGATTGTCCCTCATGAGGATATGCACACCCTTGGAGATGTCTTCATTTTCGTAGGCAAACTGGTCGAAACTCTGATAGGGGCTGGGTGTAACCAATACGGGCCGCGAGAACACGGTCTGGGCGCGTGCAAATGCCACGGGTATGCCCTTGCCTTCGCCTTCGAAGGTTAGAGCCTTGTAATCACCTGCAACAGTGTCGGGGTGAGCCACAACTTGCATCAGGTAGACGGACTTGGGGTCAAGAGCGTCCGCCATGGATGCGGGGATACGGTATGAAGTGGTTCCAAGGCCCTTCTGCTCAAAGATTGGGGCCAATTCATTGGCGGCTTTTAAGCATTCGCTCTGTTGATAGATATAATAGCCGCTTGTGGGTTTGAAGATTCGTAAATCATAAGTAAATGATACATGCTTACCGCCCACATTGTCAATTTGAGGTGCAGACCAAGAGACTTCGTCTTTTGCGGGGTCGAACTGTGCATACCACAATCCCGTGGGGAGATTTGGCCGCATCAGTTTAGGACGGGAGTATGTGGCAGGCTGTACCGGATCCTCGGAATAATCCTTGACACGAAACATCTTGATGTCGCTCTTTCCTTCGTTGATTATATTGATATAGTCGAGCGAACCTGCCTGAGTGGCATTGGAACGAGCCGTTATCTGCGCCAGGTAAGTTTCATAGGGTGAGAAATTCCGGATTACATTCAAAGGGATGAGGCACTGGGGCATCTGAAGTCCCGAAGTCTGGTAGACTATTGGGTTGCGCTCCATGGCTTCATCAATGGCCTGCAGGGGCATCTGCTGGACGATTTTGATGTCATAGGTGTAGTTACGCGGTTTTGGATCGCAATTCACCACCGGCGCCATCCATGTCAGCATAGGTGTCTGCTTCGATAGCGTGGCTATGTTATGGTCCCCAAATTCTCCTGTCGATACCGGCATTATCCATTCCGGAGCCTTGGCCTGGTAGCATACCGTGAAGATCGTACGGCTCAACGCAGGATTGCTAACAAGGAGAGGCGAAGAAAGATAGGGATCCCATTTATAGGCAAGGAGAGTCAGTTCATACGTCCCTTCCGGAAGATTGCCGAATGAACCTGAGACCACATTGTCGAAAAGACCCGATGGCATCGATATGTCTTCCATGCGGACATGATTGAACATGGTTCGCATCTCGGCGGCATTAAGGACTTTTGTGCCCATGGCCGGTATCTCGAAAGGTCGCTGGGGCAGCGTCTTTCCGGGAACAATTATTTCTATTCCGGAAGAGGGAATGATTTGGCGAAGTTCAACTCCAAAGTATATCAACTTGGCTTCATTCTCCTTGTTCTGCACTGAGATGTTGAAATACTGTCCCGGATTGGACAAGTAATACATTACTTGCGGAGGAAGAATGTTCCTTACGGGGGTGACGTTTATGTTCACTTCCTGCGCAAATGCGCTCGCCATCGAAACCATGGCGAACAGAAAAGGAATTATATGTCGTTGGAGTCGTTTCATTTCTTCTTGTCTTTATGCTTGATACTGAGGAGAGTGAAGGTATAGAGATAGTTCAGGGAAAGGCGGATGTCAGTGGCGTCAAGACTTGATCTTGTCTTTGTGATATTGACATCACCGTATTTGCAGAATGATGCTGAGAAACTGAAGGTATGATACTTCCTTAGAGTATACCCGGCATTAAGATCGAGAGCCATGGAAAGACTTTTCGACTGGTCTTTCACCTCATTGTAACATAATGACACCGTAGCCGAAGCATTGAGATTCTTATCCTTGAGGAATGAGCGTCCCGTAGAAATGGAGGCAACATCCGAATTGTATTCAGTGTTGAAGCCTTTCGAGCCTTGATGGCTGAGGGAAAGGGTGAAGTTGGTTTCCCATGGCTTTACGTTCATATTGTATGATGCGCCGAGAGCCAATGTCTTGACATCCGTCTGGCCTATGGAAAACTTGTTGAGGTCTTTGTTAAGTGTATAGTTGCCGGAAAGAGAGATAGTATGATCCAGCTTCTCTCCGGGAAGATTGTAAGTCGGGAGAAGGCTTATGCTGTGGAGCACTCGTTTGACTTCAGTCGTGTCGTTGACGGCAGCTGTTCCGTCGCCCTGCTTCTGCAGGAAGCCATTATACATGGCCGATACATTGAAATTATTGCCAAGTCTCCACGATGCCATTCCGTTGTAGACGTAGCCCTTTGTGGTATAAAGCTGCTGTTTGGCCAGATTGTCGGCCTGTCCCGAGAAAGATGCTGAAAGGGAAACCCTGCGGAACAAAGTAGTCCCGAGATTCACTCCCAGACTATGGTAATTGTTGGATGTATAGTATGTGCCGAGGGATACATAATCCGGTTGGATTATCTTATAGAAGATGGAGGCATTCAGCCATGAGAAAGAGAAATTGAGGGCTGCATCGCCAGCGAATCTTACCCTCGAAGTATACCGAGGTTCAAAGATCTTGTCAAAACGGGCGGCTTCTCCTGTCGTTACTTTTTGCGATTCGGTATCGGCTGTGAACGCGGAGGTTGCCATATTGGCTGTAAGAGAGATGCAGTTCTTGAAACTCACCTGACCTTTAAGGCCTACAACCAGATTTTCCTGCGGGCGATAGAATTGCCTCCAATATTCGTCTATAGATCCCTTGGAGTCATAGGCGCGAAGGAAATAGACGTCGATGCTGTTGCCGTTCTTTCCATATCCGGCTGATAGCCCCCAGCCGTATCTCTTATATTGTGCTCTGCGCGGATTGGGATCTTCCGGATTGTCGTTGACAGCACGCCGCAAAACACCGTAGAAGGCCGAAGCCCTGAATTTCGAACCCTTGTACTCCAGACCAATTCCATTGAAGGACATATTGAGGATATAATTGGAGAAAGGCATCGATGATTGGCCGAGATGCGCGGTGAAATTTTTGTAGCTCGGACTGATGTTGAAGGAGAATTGAGGATAGTTGAAATTCAGATTGTCGTTGGAGAAATAGATGGAGAAAGGCAACGAAAATCCGTAGACGTTGATATTAAGGTTGGCGAAAACACTGTTGCTCAAAGGCGACATATAGTTGTTGCCGTTGGAACTGTGGAAATAAGTATTGTTGGTGCCGATGGAGCCGGTGATAATCAGAGGGTCATGCTTGGCTATCTGGGATATGTCCTGTGCTCGGACAGACACACTAGCCATTGAACAAGCCATGACAATGGCTGCTGTCCATCTTTTCAGCATACTTGTTTTTCGCCGTGGCGTGTTCGATATCATTGCATGATGTTGTTAAATGATTGGTCGCATGAAAGGGAAGTCAGCCCCTTGCCTTCCGAGTCCGGATGGCAAGGGATTGACATGATAGTGGATTTATTTGATGATCAGCTTACGGGTCGAGGTCTTGCCACGCACGATGTAGATGCCGGGGGCAATGTTCTCGGAGGCTACGCGCTGTCCGGAAAGAGTGAATACTTCAGCATTTTCGAAGTCATCGTCGGCCATTATTTCCTCCATACCTGTGACGGTGCCGGGGGCGTTGAGGGACATGGGCCGGGCAGAACTGCCGCATATTGGTGCGAAGCCTACGGTTTCGTTCATGTCGATATACTGACCGCTGAATTTGTCATAGAGTTTGAAGGCAACCTTATCGCCTTGTTCACCATGGACAGTGATGTACATCTTGCCATCTATGATGCGACCTGCTCCGCGGCATTCACCGTCCACGTAGGCTCCAACGCTGTAGCGTTCGCCATCGAGATATTCGTCGCTTTCGGCGATTATGGTCATGTTGTCTGCAAAACGGCTTTTGTTGTAGGAGAAGGGGCTATAGGAGGGAGCGCACCTCGCTGCCTTTGGCTTCTCAACTTTGGTGAGCTTGCTTTCGGACGGCCATGTAATTTCAAGATAATCTTCGGAGGAATTGTAAATGAGATAGCCTTCTCCGGGAACGATTGTTTCGAGAGTTCCGGCCCACTTACCTTCATAGCATTCGGTAAAGCCGTCCTTGGAGATAATCCGGGAACCATTGGGAAATGACGCTTTGCCTAACACTTCTGCCACATAATGACGGAAGCAATAGGGGAAGCTTTTCCACTGCCAGCCCGAACTAATATATTCTGCCTTTGCATCGGCAGCGTCTCCGGTGTAATATTGGATTTCGGGAGCGTAAAAGTCTACATTCTGGCCTTCCTTTACATTGACTTTATATGTGCTGCCACAGTTAATATATCCCAAAGAGCCAAAGAAGCCATAGTCGGGATCATTGTAAAGAAGCTCATACTGAGAGCGAATTTCATGCGCGTTGGAAAAATAGGTTTTGATCTGGTCCTCGTAAAGTTGGTCGGAATATAGCGACATCCAGTTCCATCCCTCGACAAGTTCAACGTGCTGAAGAATCTGTATCTTGAGGGTGTCAATATAGTCGTTGTCGTATGTTACTGTGATAGCCTTGTCCTTGTTGAGGGCTTGGGGTTCGAATTTCCATTCGTTAGTTCCTGCGATGCGTTCGCCAAGTATGATCATGGGGGTTTGTGAGTTGCTGCCTACCATGGGGATATCCCATGTCAACTTGCTTTCATCAAGGAGGATACCGGCAGGTTCAGTTTCAATCTTTATGGTGGCTTCATCGTCGAGCCCCATCACAAAACCATTGGCAATAATGGCGCTGAGTGCAGCCTGGATGTTGAGGTTGAAGCCGAAAGAATGGCTGTATTCTTTTTCCGGATTGAACGAGCCGTCAGCGTCAAAGCCTGCAGATTTGACAGTATAGGTCCATTCCACTTGAGTTGAGCCGTATTTCTTGGCCAATACCTGGAAGGCTGCAGCACCGGTATAGTATTCAACTGAAAGGATCTTCTCGGCCACATTGCTCCCCTCTTCAAAGTTAAGATTATCGGCATTGAAGGTATCGCCGTAAAGCGCATAAGCGCTGTCGCCGACAATGACGTTGTCGGCAAGCTGCATATAAATATCCTTCTTAAGGAGTTCTGGTTGGGAGAGGGTGATGGTCAGGGGGTTCTGTAGAACCTCGAAAATGCTCTTGTCGGGAACTTTATCGATTACCTTGACTGTTACTTCAGTGCAGATGTAGCGGGGCCCACTGTAGGAGATGTTTACTACGCAGCTACCTACAGATATGGCCTTAAGTTCGCCTTCTGCTGTACTCTCTACAACATCCGAGTTTGCCGGATAAAAATCGATATCGTCGGCATTTACGTTGGCATTTGCCGGATTCAACACCACAAGTGCCTTAAGATAGTCATTGATTGTTTCTCCTTTCTGAACGGTAATTTCTTTCAGATCATCCTTGATAGTGATGCCGGTCAGGGGATTGTAGACAAACTCGATTGGTTTGGAGGGCATTCCGAATGTCTGGTCACCACCACTGACGGTGATGGTCTTTGCCATTTCGAAACACATTGCTCCCTGGTTTCCGATGGCAAATTTCACAGTTTTGTTTGCGTCGTCAGCTCCGACAGGGATTCGGATTGTGTAAATCATCTTCTCTACACCGTCATTATCCGTATTAGAGGTGCCCGTGGTGAACGCACGTGTTTCTTCCCCGATAATTGCGCCGATAAAAGAGTCATGCATGACTACCGGTTCACCATCTGAGGTTACAAGGGTTGCATAGACAACTGCGTCGTAGGGGAACGACTTTGTTGTATGCTCAGGCCATTTCGTCAGCTTTGCCTGCATCCCGAGGACGCCGAGCAATAGCATGATTGTGAGTAAGATCGTCTTTCTCATTGGTTGAGGTTTAGATTTTTAATGTTTATAGTTGAATCGTTTGGTTCTATCACACCTTTTATAAATAAGGTGTTGTGGCGCGACGGGCTACTCAGCAACACGGTAACCCGTTGTTTGAAAGTTCCGGAGCGCCCTGTCGGATTGAATTTCACGACAACTGAGGCTGTGTCTCCCGGTGCTATCTCCTCCTTTGAATAAGAGGCGTTGGTGCAACCGCACTTCCCTGTGGCACCGAGAACCACAAACGGCTCTTTGCCCGTATTGCGGAAAGTGAACCTATGGCAGACATCGCCATCAGCTTCTTTGATCATGCCAAAGTCAAATACCGTACCTCCCGGCCATGTGATTTCTGATTGGGCATAACTGTTTGGGCGGCCGAGTATCAGGGTTGTCGCAAGCAGGAGTGCTATTTTCAGTTCACGGAGTATCATTGCATGATGTGTGATGATTGCGTTAGAAAGAGATAGTATCTCTTCAAGATGCAAAAGTAGGCCCGCATTGCCCAACATCGCATGTAAAAGTCTGCCAATCTCATGTAATAATCAGACAAAGTGAGTATTGGCCGTCATTTATTCGGTAAATGGACCTCTTTTGTCTGATTTCTTCAAGAATCCGTCCTATGGATCTCACGGTATGCAGTGGGATAATGGCCGTAAGCACGCTTGAAGGCATGCGACATTCCGCTTGCCTCCTCGAAACCGCACATCAGGGCTATTTCCCGCAATGGCTTGTCGGGAAATTCCAGGAGAAGCCGGGCACACCGCTTCATCTGGATGTCGGAAATGAAAACTCTGGGAGTAATGTCGATGAGTTCCTTCATGCGCTGGCAAAAGGTGCGCTCGCTCATGTTCAGAGAAGCGGCTATCTTTGCAATGCTGTATTCGCCTGCAGTGATTGCTTCTTCCGTAGCTTTTCTGACATCATCAATAGTAAGTTGCTTTGCCATTTTAACAAATTTTAAAATGGCAAAAGTAGATTGGAGGCTATCCTTTCGACGTGTAAAAAGGCGACAAAACCATGACGAAATCAGACAAAAAAATATCCCTCCGGTCTGAGACTGAAGGGATTGGATAAAATCTTTATGATTGAGGTTATTGCTTGGCCTGTTCTCGGTAGGATGTCGGCGAACATCCATAGACCCGCTTGAAAGCATGGGAGAATCCGCTGGCTTCCTCAAAGCCACAAAGATTGGCTATCTCTCCGATGGTCTTATTGGGATTCTCCAAGAGCAGCTTGGCACAGCGTTCCATCTGGATGGCGGAAATGAACATCTTGGGCGATTGCTGGGTTACCTCTTTAAGGCGCCGGCTGAACGTCCTTTCGGTCATGTTCATCATCGATGCTATTTTGGCCACACCATAGTCTTTGTTGGTGAGGGCAGCATCTACGACAACAAACAATTTAGTTAGGAATTCCTGGCCATCGTCAGTCTTATCCGCCAAGGTTTCGGGTATCTCAATGCCCTCCTTCGGAGTTTCGGCCATATTCTTCTCAGCCTCATTGCATTTCGCCTGTAGTTCCTCTACCTTCTTGATAAGCTGAAGCATCTGAGACCGATGCCGGCGATACCGTGCTCGAATGATTACGGCGGCAATAATTGCTATGACAATAAATAGTCCGATTGCCATAATGAGATCTCGGCTTCTGGCGGTCTTGGTCCGTTGGATCTCCTCCTGCAGTCTGTCGTTACCAAACTCGGCATTGTATCTGGCAAGAGCATCGGCCGAAGCCTGATGGTAAAGTGAGTCTTTCAATGTGTTGAATCGGTCAAGGGCAATCTTGGCTGAATCGGGATTGATTGACCAATAGCTTTCATAGATGCCCTTATGGGAATACACATTATTATATAGGTCGCCAATCTTCGAGAATATCTCTGAAGCTTCGGTGAAACATTGGACGGCTTCCCTATTGCGTTTCTGCTCCAGATAAACGAATCCGAGCTGATTCAGATCAATGCCAACCGAATGCAGATTGCCAACCTCTTTAAGAAGCGAGATGGCGCGAAGATAAGTTGCTTCCGATTCGTTGTACCTCTTCAGTCCGGCAAGCGCAGAGGCCATTTGGGAAAGGCGCATCGCCATCTTGGGTTTCCGGCCATTTATAGAATCCAGTTCAAAAGCCTTACGCGCAAAGGAAAGCGACTTGTTGTTGTCGCCGAGTTTATGATATACCTCCGATGCCATGCCGAGCAGAATGGCCTTTCGTCCAGAATTATGGGCCTGGTCAGCATATTCCAGTCCTTCAAGAATAAACTTCTCGGCCTCCTTGACTTGATTAGCAGCCATATATGTACCCGCAAGAGTGTTCAGCCCTGAAGAAATTCTATCAGGGTCTCCGAGCTTCATATCGATGTCAACGCACTGCTTGGCATAAGACGCAGCGGGAGCAAACTCGCCAAGCCTTACATGGATAATACCCAGCAAACTCAGGCAATCGGACCTGCCCATATTGGGATATTTGAACAATGGGAGAGCCTTCAAGGCATACTTCTTAGCCGTGTGATAATCCTGCACATCATAGTACCATTCAGCCACCCAATACCATAATTGTTGCCGCAGAGAATCTTTAGGAGTATTCTCGGCAAACACAATCTTCGAATCGGTTATTTCCTTCTTGTTTAGGAAATCAAATATCTTATTGGCATCATATACACGACAACCCTTGGTTTCATATATTTCTATAAGCTTGTCTATATTCTGTGGCATGGCCTGCGCATAGTCCATACCCACATAAATGGCAACCACAATCATAAGCCACTTTATAGAGAAAGACTCCAAAAAACGGCCAAGATGCTTGTGGTTAAATCTCCCATGTTCCATTACTCTGAGTTGTTTATTGCAAATTTACATAAAATCGGGGAAATATACGGGTGCTCACATCACGGCTCATACCGGTTTTTATTTCAGTCCTTAACCTTTCCGGATGATAGTGCAGATATTGAAGCATTTCTACTTCTTGAGTCATAGCTGTTTTTGGGTTTTACGGTTCAAAGTGAGCGGAAAAATGTGGGATTGCGCAGAGTGGCGATTTCCTCTTTTCGGTCAAAGAATTTCATATGCTTGCCTAAAATAACAACCGCTGTTTCCGCAACCACGATTTCCATTTGCAAAGATACATTATTTATTTCACATCTCCGCAATATCATTCCGGGGCAGCGGCGTAATTCCGTGGCAGAGCTATCCGAAGATGATCGACAAACGGTA
>OGXW01000447.1_pt1 | contig 30781 bp, 29 predicted proteins | sample 1576341 | NCBI WGS metagenome assembly OGXW01 (sample SAMEA3541592, study PRJEB24748) | human gut metagenome | biome: human gut; feature: human-associated habitat; material: faeces | place: China | collected 2012
AACAACTATTTATAATAAAAAATAATTTATATTTTTTATTTTTATTAAGAAAGGATTTCAATTTTTTATGAATAAAAATTACTATAAAATATTAGAAGTAGATTCAAGTGCTTCCCCAGAGGTAATTGAAAAAGCTTATAAAACATTAGCAAAAAAATATCATCCTGATTTACAAGAAGAAAGTCAAAAAGAATCTGCTGGCGAAAAATTAAAAGAAATAAATGAAGCATATGAAATACTTTCTAATCCTGAAAGTAAAGCAAAATTTGACCAAATGCTTTCAAACACAACCATTTCTTCAGAAGATTTTAATAAAATTGCCAATGAAAATAAAAAATTACATGATGAATTAAATAATTTAAAATATAATAATAAATCTAATTTTTATAATAATGTAAGGCAAGACAATAATCATAATGACCCAAGTTTAAATAACCTTACTAGAGAACAACGAATTGATTTTGAAAGAAGAAAACAAGAAGAATATCAAAAACAGTTGGAATATGAGGCTCAAATGCAAGCTGCACGTGAACAGGCTTATCATGATGCTTATATTCAAGATTTAAAGAATAGGGGTTATAAAATTAGATATAAGAAAACTCCTAAGGATTTATTTAAAAATTTTATCGCTCTAATTTTAACTTTATTTATTTTATTTTTAATTTTGCAATTACCTTTTGTTAAAAGTTTTTTTATAGATATGTATGAAAATAATCCTTTAATAAATACAATTGTTAAAATCTTTATTATAAAACAAAGATAAAAAAGAGAAGACTTTTACTGCATCTTCTCTTTTTTTTAATTTATTTTATTGAATAATTTTTGTATATTCTTTTTTACAATTATTTTTATTAATATTATGATACTTGTAAAAAATATTATTTCCCCTATTAATGTAATTTGTACATTTAAATTCTTACATATATTTGATATATACATATATAACAAAATCATTATAATTGTAAATGCATATTGAAAAGATTTGTTATCATTCTTTTTTACTACTGAATGTTCTGAAGTCCAATTTAAATAAGGTCTTCTTAAATCTATGATTAACATTAAGTAACTATTAATTATATTAATACAAATTGAAACAATAAATAATAATATTATATTTATTATTCCAATTTTAGGAATATAAAAATAAATCATTCCTAACACAATTATAGCAACTATAACATTCAACATAATCTGTAATACATTTTTACATTTAAATTGTTTATATAAGTCTAATGGTATATATTTCATGAAAACAGCATCTCTTCCATCCCTTGAAACTGCAGTAATAGACAAATTAGAAATTGAAAATAATACCTGTAATATTCCTAAAATAACTACAATTAATTCACTATTAAAATCTATTGTTGCCAATTCTCTACTTAAAGTTTGGTCATTCTCTAATATATTATTAAATACTGGGATTAGTGTATTTCCTATAAAAATAATTGTTAATAATATCATTATTACTGGAAATACTGTTTGCATAAAAAATATTGGATGTTTTAATAAATTTCTTATTTCTTTTTTTATATATAAATTTTCTATATTTGTTTTTTTCAATTTTATTTTTATTGCTTTTTTATTGATAAAAAATACTTTTTTTCCAACTATACTTTTCAAAATACTTTTTAAATAATTATTTTTACCAAAAATTATAAAAACAATAAATGTTACAATTGATACAATTATTAAAATTCCTATATTTTTCCAGATTAAGTTTAAATCTGATGTATATAATGTTTCTACTATATATGTATTGATAAAATTTTTATTTAGACTTTCTGTATTTCCCAACATTATAAATTCTATTAAACATAATATCATTGTCAATAAAAAACTGATTATATTTTGAATAATATTTCTATTTTTTATAAAACTAAATATTTTCATTAATATAATTGTTATTAAGCTTATTGCTGATACAATAATAATTGGTATAAGAATTAATATTATAGCTATCAATAAAAAGTATTTAAATCCTGTATAGTTCATAAAACCATATAGAAAAAATGGTAATACTGAAAAAACAAATTCTGTACTATATAACATTATAAGTAGTGTATTATATTTAGAAACTAGTAATTCTATAGGTCTTACTGGTAATGGTAATATAAATTCTAAATCCTTTGAAAAAAAATAGACACTACTACTTGCTGCAATAGTTTGCAATACCAATAAAAATAAGGTAAACATCATATATAGAGTTAAAAATAGTTCAGGCATACCATTACTTTTTAGCCAACTAATTGATTTATAACTAATATATGTCATTGCTATTCCCAATAATATTATTATCCAAAACCATACTGACTTTTTATTAATATTATTATTTTCTTTATTTATTAATTTTGTACGTTGATAAAAATCTTTAACAAATATTTTTGTTAATATTTCTATTTTCTTTAATTTATTTATCATATTTTCTCCCTCTAAGCACATTTATTAACAAATTATAAAGAGAGAATATCATATTCTCTCTTTTTATTCAATAGATAAAATATTTAATTTATTATTAGACTGTAAAAGACATTATAAAATCTGTATTATCTTTCAACTGCATAATAATTGTTTTATTAGTTTCATTTGATGCGCTTCCTGCCCCATCTCTTAGAGTTACATTACAGATATAATTAATTCCCTCACTTTTTATATCTATATTAGTTTGCAAATTATATGAAAACCAATTATTTTTCATATATTCCTCAAATGATTTTTGATCTTTAAAATAGTTATTTTTAAAACTATCTGCCAAAAGATTATATGCATTTGTATAATCTTTTGTATTTATCATTTGTATGAAAATGTAAACATTTGATCTTACTTTTTCTTCATTACTTAATTTACTATAGTTTTCTGAATAATTATCTACTTTTATTGTATAATTATCAAGTAAAACACTGTAATTTTTTACACCTTTAGCTCTTACTATATATGTATTATTAAAATTATCTACTAAAGTATATTCTCTATATCCATCTTTTTCTTCAACAGAATATTTACTTATTACAGAATTTTGTATAACTTCTTTCATTTCTTCGACATAAACTTTATAATCATTATATGTTGGAAACCTTATTTTTTTATATTGTTCATTTAATTTATTATACATTTGTTCTGTTTCTTCTAATTCTAATCTATTTATTTCTTCATAGTACATTTTTACTGTTTCTTCAATAGATATTTGCTTATATTTAAAATTGTTATTTCCATTATTTAAAATTTCTGTTTCATCTTCTTTTATACTAATTTTATCAATATCACTTTCTTTAATTTCTTTTATCTCATATGCTAAGTTGTATACATCTACTCTAACAATATAACATATATTATTATTTCCTAATACAATATATGTCATAATTCTATCTCCTTGTAAGAACCTCATGTCTTCTGCTTCAAAACTTTGATCTTTATATTCTTTTAGTACATCTTCAACAGAATAAAAATCAGTCAAATCTTTTACATTTTCCACTTGATATTGTACATTTCCTTTATCTGCATCTGTTATATAGCCTTCTTCTCCTTCTGTTTTTCCATAACTATTTTCAGTTTTACTTTTCTGTAAAATCAATATACTTACAATACATAATATAATTATTATTAAAACAATCATACTTGTAATTATAAATTTTTTCTTTGTACTTTCATTCATAAAATACTCTCCTTTATGGCTTTGTAACTGTAATTGAATATTCAAATTTACTTGGATTATTATTAGTGCTCTCTGCTCTTATTGCTGAAGTAGAGCCACAATTGTATACTTTTCCATTTCCAATGTATATTTCTGTATGTGAAGATGGATTTAACAAAATATCTCCTGGTTTGGCTTCTGCTCCAGATTTTATTGTCCATCCCTTTCTTACTGCTAATGAATATAATGTTCTTGCATTTTGTTGAGAACCTGCCAAGTCTTTATATCCATATTCATAAAGTACCCAACTTACATATCCACTACAGTCTATAACACTTTGATTTTCTGTTACTGGTATGTTTGCTCCTCCACCATATGAAAAATTATGTGTTCTAACAAAATCGTGACATTTTTTAGCTACTTGTAAAAAGTCTCCTCCTCCTATTGAAGATACATTGATTCCTGCTGCACTAAACATATTACTCATATATGTTGTTACATTTTCAATCCATCCTCCTGGAGCATCTGCATTTTCACAATATGTCATTCCAATGTCTTTTACAGTATATTTTCCGGCTTGGAAATAATATGTTCCATTCGCTATAAGTTTATAAAAATCTTCTATCGAACCTCTTGGAGAAGGATATTTTCTCCATCCACCTGATCCTTTTATACTAAACCAATTGTTTCCACCAATTCTACAATTTGTTCCTGCCCCACACTCAGCGGTTGTGACAGCTGCAGCAAATACTGCGTTTACATTATATTTATTTTGGAATTCCAAAAAATCTGCCGCATATTGAACTAAATTACTACTTCCTGCTTCACCTGAACCAGCAAATGCTCTTTTTAATGTTTCTAAATCAGTTATAACAATATCTGATGAAGATTTCGTTGTATCAACAACATAATCATCTGCTCCAACAGAAGTTAATTGTGATTGATAAAATATTCCAAAATCAAATCCTTTTATACCATCATAAACTGCTCCAGTTGCCTTATATAATAAATATCTTATTAGTTCAGGAAATACATTTGATGTACTATCATTAGTTTCTATTATCTCAAATAGCCACCTAGCAGCAGAATTTATATTTCTTTTATTTATTTCATGTTTCTTACTATTGTATATTGTTACAAAATTTGGTGCTGTATCTTTATCTGTTTTTTCTTTTAAAGAAGGGCTTCCAGCAATATATTTTTGATTTTTAACGATATTAGTTATATTATCTACCATATTTACATATTTCTCATAATATTTAACATCTATATTTTCTGTATATGTAACCGGTGGTGTTTGCTCTGTTGAAGTTGAATAATCTACACCTGAAGTTGTACTATTATTATAACTTTGTTTTACCTTTTGTGCTAATTCTTGTTTTTTAGCATTAATATGTTCACAACTATAACTATCTCCTGTTTTACTTGGCGTTGAAGGATATTCTTGATCCGGTACAGTTACCTGGCTGTTTGATGTAGATGATGTTGGTGCCACATATGTATAATCATTTTCATAATCTACTATCCATACATTAGCTTTTGTTAGTGCTGTATTTATCGTATCTGTCTGTGTTACAACAGTCTTGGTTGTTGCATATGGATAATCTTTTTCATGTTTATCATTTTCTACACTGCCTGTCGCCGAAACCCCACCACAGTTTGCTGTAATATTAGCATTTACTATTGCTTCTTCTTTTTGAGTATATGTCCATGCATCCTCATCTGTATTAGTTGTTACATTGTCATGAACCGTAATTTCTATCTCACTATTATAAACTAAGTCTGCAAGTTCTAATACAAATTGTCTGTCTTCTCCAACTACCAACAATGCCCATAATAAATCAAATGGCATTGTATATGGATCAACCATTTCTTCATAATTTACGTCTGTTGTTGTCATTGAATATTTAGTCTCACTATATGCTTTTACATTTGGATCATTTGTTGTAACCGTTGTATCTACTTGATTCCAAGTCGCTACAACTGCTGCATAACCCGATGTATTTGAAGAACTTGCAACTCCGGACGCACCTGCATCAGTCACAACTACATATTGGCACCCTTTCATTATATCACTTATATCCCACCATCCATTTAGCGTTGTACTAGATGGATTAGCTATATATACTTGTCCTTGATCATTTATGTCTATTAAGGTCATAATATGTGAAGCACCTGTAAATATCGTTGCTGAATTCACAGATACAAGCATTACTTTTCCACTTCTTAAATTATTTTGAATTTGTTCTGCTGATGGACTCTGTATTACTTCTGATGTTAATCCTACATCATTCATTTCCTTTTGTAATGTTTCATAACTCGTATATCCATATTTTGACTTCATTTCTGCAGCCGTATCTGCCGGTGTGTAATTTTTATTCGTTAGTCCAGACATAAGTATAGCTACCGATGTAGGACCACATCCAGAAGAATGAATCGTTCCATCCCAATAAGAATTTTCACTATAGCTTCCTTGAAATTGTTTAAATTCTGTATATGTAATCCCAGCTGATGATGTATATTTTTGAGTATATCCATCACCAGATTCTTGTATCACTGTCGCTTTTTTTACATCTTTATCTTCTTGTTTGTCTTTTTTATTTTCTTTTTCTTTTTCTTTTTTTTCTGAATCTTTACTATCTACCCCAAATCCACCATTACCATTTCCCATCCCGTTATTATATTTAAATGTTAATGGATCTATTTTTGTACCATTAAATTCTATCTGAAAATGACAATGTGGTCCACTAGATGCTCCTGTTGTTCCAACTTTTCCTATAACTTGTCCTTTTTTTACTTTGTCACCAGTTGAAACAGCCACTGTTCCTGTTGTCATATGAAAATACTTTGTTACATATCCATTTCCATGGTCTATTTCGACATAGTTTCCGTCTTCCTCCGTTGATAACTACCATCATTTGAAGTCCCAACAACTGTGCCTGCTTCACAAGCATATATATTAGTTTGATCTATTCCTCCATCTCCTATATCAATAGCACCATGATCGGCTGTCGCTCCTGCTACTCCTATATCTCCTCTATATCCAAAATATGAAGTAATTGTCGTAAATTGCGGTTCTACTGGCCAACATAAATCTGGTCCATCATAATTAACATCATTAGTTGTAGATGTCCCTGTTTTCTTTAGAGTAAAATGTGTTAATGCATTATTTTTAGCCTCTTCATTTCCTGACTTATTGTACTCATCTATATAGCTTTGAAATGTTTGTGGATCTACGTATGACATTGTTGTTTTATTTCCATCTGATTGTGCTCTTTTAAATTTTATTATTCCTTGTAATGTGTCTGGGTTCTCTATAAGTTCCTCCCAGTTAATTTTTTCGTCTGGATTTGGTCTTGTGTCCGGATATTGTGTAACAATTTCTGCCCTCATTAATCTGGCTAATTCTTTAGGTGACTTTAAATATGATGTAACTCTACTTCCATTTTCTTTTAATTTTTTCCATAATTCCTCTGCCGTCATTCCATTAGAAATGTTACCATCACTATCTACAGTTGTTCCATTAATATATGATCCTGCTCCAAAGGGTACACTACTCCAATCATCTTCTTTATATGTTCCATCATCGATAGTTATAAAATAAGTTGATGCTGCAAATATAATTATAAAAATTGTAATAGGAAGGATTGCTACTTTTACTATTCTCTTAAAATGTCTCTTAAAATACTGTTTTACTCTATTTTTTATTTCTTCTCCCATTTATTCACCTCTATTATCATCTTCTACATATTATACATTTATCTTTAATTCCATTTTTTCGCTTCCTTGTCCTGAATATATTATTACATCAGAAAATACCATATAATTAATATTTTTATTTGATGAATAATTATTATAAAATTTTATTGTTATTTCTTTAGTTTGACCTGCTTGAACTTTTAATGTAGGCTCTGTTAATTCATGCGTATATGCTGAATACTTACTTCCTTTGCTATCTTGTAAATATAATGATTTAACGTTGCTTAATCCATCTAATGATATGTCGTTTTTACTATTATTGGTAACTTTTATAGTATATTGTTCATTATCCATATATGTATTTTTACTAGCAACATTAATTTCAATATTATCTTTTTTAGTCGTTTTTTCTATTTTTGAATATCCAATATAATTATTAATATTTAATTTGTAATTATTATTTTCTTTTTTTACTGTTATATAATCTTGTTTTGTATATCCATTATTACTTTTTCCTGTTGCTAACATATCTCCAACTATATTTACCTTATATATGTCTCCTGTCCAATTTTCAATATTACATGATTTTTCTTCTCCATTAAAAACATTTTTATAATATGCTTGTTCAAAAACATCTACAGAAGTATACATTTGATTTTTACATTCTCCTGTCAACATATCATATGCCTCGTCTAATTTCTTTGCATTGCAAAGATTAATAAATTTTTCAATTGTTTCTTTTGCCGTATTTAGATTTTGCTCTGAAATACTTTCTCCCGTTATTGCAGAAGTTGAAGATTTTAAATTAACATTTGTATTAGTTTTTTCATTTATATTTATTTCTTCTATATTAACACTATTGCTTAATTCTTTTTCGTTATTTTTTCTAGCAAAATAGTTTAATAATTGTAATAATATAAATATAGAGGCAATAATTATAATTGCCATCCATATTCCCTTTCTGTTTTGATCATAAAATCTTTTTAGATTGTGCATAATTATTCCCTCTTTTCAATTATGATAATTTTTTCTTTATTTTATTAAATGCATCTACATTTCGCATTGTTTCTTTAGCTGCCGTTCCTGCTTGTTTTTCATTTAAATTTGCCTTATCAACAAATTCTGAAGCAATATGCTCTTGCCATTTTTTCCTCTCAGGTCCTTTTGATGCATCTCCAATTCTATCTGAATATTTTGCTATTGCAATTGCTTTCTCTTGAGAAATATTATTTTCTTTTCTCATTTTTTCTGCTACAACTGCATTTTGTGCACTTAAATTATTTTGTATATACTTATCCATTGAACCATCTTCTGTCATTGCTTTTATGTCTTTTTTATCCATTCCAGTTTTATAAAGTTCTTCTTTATATGCCTTTCTTTGTTCTTTCATTTGTTTTTGTTCTATAGCTTCTCTATATTTTGGATCTCTATTCATCGCTCTCGTTCTATCAATATCATATGAAGATCTAAATGGCTTTAGGTTTTGAATGTTATCTGCCATCATGTTTGATATTCCATTATTTGCCATTGCTGAACCAGCTGCAGCTCCAGTTATCATATTAGTAACTGCTTGATTTGGATTTCCAGAAGCAATTCCCGATGCCAAACCAAATGCACCTCCCGCAACTGTTGCTCCAACTCTTAAGCCTTTTCCTCCTAATCTAACTGCTGTTGGTAATGCCTTTTTCATTCCTTCTTTTGCTTTAAATTTTGCTGCATATCCAAACCTTCTTGCTGACATTGCTATTTTTTTCTTTTTACCTATTTTATCAGTCTTATCAGATTTACCTACTACAGGCCCTATTTCTAGCTTGTTTCCATCTTTTTGTTGTATTCCTCCATTTTGACTATTTTCCTTTTGTATTTCTCCATTATCTGCATTACCTTTTGTATTCACATCAGCTAGTGTTTTTTGTTCTCTTTGTATATCAGCACTGCTTTCTTCTGTATTCATTCCTGCCATTACTGATACTTCGTCTACTCCTCCATTAAATCTTGGTTGTTTTACTGAATCCATTGTTTCTCCACTATTACTTCCGCCTAATTTACCAGTTGTCTTAGATTGTTTTGGTCCTAAGTTTGCAAATTTTTGCATTGCTCCCATTGTAACTGCTGCACCGGCTGGTCCTGCAAGTAATCCTGGAGTTTTTGCTTTTTCGAATCCAAATAAGCTTCTTAATAGTTTTTCTGCTGGTATCATAAAACCAATTGCAACCATTGAATATATTGTATTTTTTCCTGCTAAATCAAATGCTGATGTTATTAATATATAATATAATAATAAATGCATTGGTTGTATTAATAAGTTAAAGATATATTCTTTAAACCATTTTGAAAATCCCTGTGCACTACCATCATTTACTTTATCTATAGGATATGTTAATGCAACCATTGGTGCTATTATTGTTAAAAAGGCCATATATAATACCCTTCTTAAATATGTAAATATAAAGTACAATGTAAACAATACTAATACAACATACACTATCGCATAACCAATGTAATTATATCCCCATGGAGTCATTTGCATAGTTAATCTTAAACTTCCTAAAATATTTGTAGGATATACAATATATGCTGCATCATTTTCACTAACATCTTGTGTTCCATCTTCATTTCCTAAGCAATTTCCATTTTCATCATATACCATATAAGTCATATCATTTTCATTAAACCATTTTACTATCTTTCCATTTTCATCTACTGGAAATTTTACTGCATATGCATTTTTATCCACACTACTTGAAACAACATCTGTTAATTTTTGAACTAATGTTACAGAAAATGCCATAATATAGTGTATGAAAAATACTAGTAATAAACCTACAAACCAATCCTGTAAAAGTTGTTTATACTTAGCTTTATCTGATGCAATTGTTGCTAACATCATTCTAATTCCTATATATAATAGAACTATCATCATCCCAACTAATACAATGTTTCTTATTCCAACATACCATCTAGCTATAGTTTCTTGTAATTCTGATGCCATATCTTGTTTTGATGTTATTACCTCTTTGTCTCCATCTTTATAGAAAAAATTGTCTAATTTTACTATTTTACTATCTTCTGTTCCATATACATCACTTTTTTCTGTAACTACATTGTCATCCTTATCTTTTCCTTTTGCCCAAATTGTTTTTGGAGTTGAAAAGAAATCTACATTAAACAATAATATTGTTCCTTGAAAAATTTCTTCTGGGCTTATTGAAAATATTGGTAAATATAATATAGCCGGTAACGTAACATTTTCTGCACTAAAACTTGCTGCACTTAATTTAGATAAGTTTGCATTAGTTCGATTTCCCGCCATATTCACTACAAAGTATCCAATAATACCTGCTGCACCGAACTTTAAATAAGCCTCCTGCAATTGCTCCTATAACAGCAAATATTCCTCCACCTGTTGCAACTGCAGCAACAACTACAGCAATAGCTGCAATAACGGTTACTGCTACAACAAAAACTTTTCCTATTTTTTCCCAAATTGACTGTTCTACATCTACTGGTACTACCGATTCATCAGTTCCCATTATTGATAATTGAGCTATTCCCATCAACCCATCTGCCAACGATACTACGACAGACATCAATGGATTCATTAATTTACCACCAAACTCAATAACAGTTTCTCCTACTTCTGCTCCTGATGCCAATGTAGGTTTTGTAACTACAAATTCAAATAACAATACAAATATTAGGATAATGACAATTTTGGACCATATACTTTTATTTGTAAAAAATTTCATAAAGTTTACCCTCCATTAATTAATTCTTCTCTTCGCTAATTGATTTAAGTTTGTTTCCACAAACTCAAACTCTTTTCTCGTTGGTGTTATTTTTAGGATAGCTGTATCTGCTCCAACCTTAAATAATCCTTCTCCTCTTTGGCATGTAACTAAGAAGTTTGCTTCACCTTCTGAAAGTTTAAATACTTCTTTTAAATATTGTATTTCTGATTTATCTTGTGCTAAGAACAGTTTCGTATCAGAAGAAGTTAAAACTGCTTGTGCTTCTGGCTTCTCATAAAAGTCTTGAAATCTTTGTGAAATAATAGCCAATGACACGTTTCTCTTTCTTGCACGTCTAGCCATTTTATTTAAAAAGTCTACTGCTTCTGGGTATGGAAGTAACATCCATGCCTCATCAACAAGAACTCTTTTCTTTGAAGCTTTTTTCCTGTCCTCACTATTTTTCTTAACAAATTTCTCCCATATCCAAGAAAGTAATATTTGTTGTGCAAGTGGTCTTGCAAATCTTTCTTCCAATTGAGAAATATCAAGATTTATGAATGGTGCTCCGTCTAATAATTCAAATGTTGATTGTCCATCAAAATAAGCCATCTGTCCATCATATTCTCTTATATATTGTTTCATAACTTTAAGTAAGTAACTATAATGGAATTGATAATCTGAATTTTTATTATCCTGAGCTTTCGCTTGTAATCTTCTATACCAACTTCCTATTGTAGGCATTTGTTTTTTTCTTTTAGAAAGAATTTCTCCTCTTTCAATCATTGACGAGTCTTGTTCATACAAACTGTTAGGATTGCTTGTAATTCCTAATGCCGCATATTCTTCTGCTACTGTTTCTGCTATTATTTGTTTTGTCAATTCATTTACTTCTGTACTTCTTGTACTACCTCTTGACATTGTAAGTAACCCTTGTGTTACGTCTTCTACTTTATTTTCTACATTTAATACAACTCTATCTTTTCCTGTAATTTCATCTTTTATTGTCTCTGTTTCTATATCAAATATATTTATAATCGTTTTTGATGTTGGGCTTATTACTACATTTATTCCGCCTAAACTTTCAGCCACAATTGTATATTCACCTTCAGCATCTAGTGCTAAACTTTCAATTCCTGATAATACAGAAGATCTAGATACCAATGTTTTCATTGTAACAGATTTACCAGCACCAGATTTAGCAAATATAACCATATTATAATTCGTTAAAGAACTAGCAAAATTATCAAATAATATTGGTGTTCCTGTTTGTTTATTAAATCCTAATGGAACTCCTGAAGGATGTCCTATTTCTGAAGTTGTAAATGGAAATACTGTTCCCATTGAATTTCTATCAAATGTATGTGATTTATCTATTTTATTGTTCATTAATGGTAAATTAGATTGAAATGCTTCTTCTTGAATTCCCCATGCGCTTTTAATTCCAACTAATGTTTTTGACATTTCTGCTGATAACATCTTTGTAAGTCTATCTAAGTCTTCTAGGTTATATGTAAATAAAGTAGATACTATGGTTGCCTCAAATAACTTATTAAATCCTGCTGCTATCTCATCTCTTAATTGTTCAGCTTCTAATCTTTTTTGAGTTATTGTACTTTCTCTGTTTATATTTCCTCTATCTGCTGCAACAATTCTTTCTGTCTCTAATTCATTTATAACTCTATTTAAATCATTTTGTGATTTTTCTTCTTTTACAGGTGTTATATAAATTGATGTATTTATATCTCCGAAAAGATACATATCCCTAAATAATTCTGGGAATGTACACATTCTAGGAAGAGTTGATACAAAAAAACTTCTTGCAAAACGTTTAGTATTTGAAACTATTTCTATATGATCAATGTTTGAAACATCAACTCCAGATGGTGCAATCAAGTCTTTTAATGTTGATCTTTTAAATACATCATTTTCAATTATTTGATTGTTTCTTGGTTCTTCTTGTTGTTTTTTGTTTTTTCTCATTGTTCTCCTCCTTTGTTTCATTATCTATTTTTTTCTTAGCTCTATCTGAAAGATCTTTTCCTACCATTTCCTCATTTTCTTCTATTATAATTTTTGCCATTTGCCTAATTAAATCATCCATTTCTGCTTCTTTTTGTTTTACTCTTCTTTCTTCTTCTCGATCTCCCATAGCTTCTGTAAGTTTTTCATTAGCTAAATTTCTAGCATCTTGTTCTATTTTCTTATCTATTTCCTTCATTCTCTTTTCAAGTACATTTTGAGCAGTTGAATAAAGTTCATCATATCCTGCGTTTAAAGCTTTATCTAAGTCATATACTTCTGCTTCATCTCTGTTATATGCAATATATAATAGTTCTGCTAATTGTTTAGAGTCTAAAATTTTTCCATTAACTCCACAAACTCCTAACGAACTAATTATTGATTGTGCTTTTGTATATAGCTCTGAAAAAGCCATACTTCTTATTTCATCTTTTCCATAATTATTAGTATTTATATCTTCTGGCATATAATCAATAATTACATAATAATGTTTTCTTAGAATATTTTTATTTAAGCTCATTCTTTCAGTATTATTTACTAAGTCTACTCCGTATTCATATAAGTTTTGTTCTCTAGTTAATTCTAATTTTGCTTTGTTCATTTCTTCAGCACTAAATCCCATTGCTTCTTTTTTAGTATATTCCATTTGCTTTTTTAGTAATCTATCTTTTATTGCATTTATTCGTTCTTTGTATTTTATAAGTCCACTTTCTAGATTAACTGTTCTTGTTTGCACATATATTTGAACTGGATATCTTAAAGTATTTAAAAATTGTAAAAATCCTTGCTCAACGCTGTTTTTTTCTAACCCAGACATCAAATCATAATTTACACCTTGACATTCTATGACCATTAAGAATTTTGTACCATTTTTTCTAATTATCATATTATCTTCTATTTTATCAAACTCCATAAAAGAAAATATTGATTGCTTATTATAACTATTATTTACTGTTTGTGCTGTGTTATTTTTTCCTTTTTTAGAATTACCTGGTATCATTGTTTCATTATTTATATTTTTAGGTTTTGTTTTTATTTTTAATAGTATATAAATAAAAACTAGAGCAAATAACACACATACCATTATTATCAAAACAATTGATAATAAATTTGTTATTTCATCATTACTCATCTTTTGTATCCTCCTTTGTATATACATATATTTTTTTCTTTTCTTGTTTAAACATAAACCATCTTTTTATAACATCATCTATTGCTTCTCCACCTGTTTTCTCTGTTAATTTGAATTTTTTACTATCCGGTACTTTAAATGTTCCAACGCAAAATCCTAATAATCCTAAGAAAATAACTATTCCTATTCCAATCATTTGTAGTCCTAACAATTTCAAAATAAAATAAAATACTCCACCAATTACTACACCTATTCCAGTATATGCTAATGCCTTTACTGAAAAGATATATAATATTCTACTTTCACCTTTATAGTTTCTTGGGATCTCATATGTTTGCATTGTTTTTCCTCCTTTAATATATATCTATTTTATCAATATATATTATAACAAATTTTCCTCAAAAATGCGACATTTTCTTCACTTTTTTTTTATTTTAATGCTTTTTTAATGTTTTTGTAATATTCTTGTAATATTCTTATTCTTTTTAAAGATAAAAAAACAGTCCAGATAAAATTTCTGAACTGTTTTTATTAGTTTTATAACTAGATTGAGCTTGCAAAGTTAAATACAACACTAGCAATTGTTGCTGCTGCGAAAACTAAAGCTGCACCAATTATATATGGTAACAATGTTTTCTTATATTCTGCTTTTTCTTCTGCACTACCCATCATATATTTTATACCTAAAACGATTAATACAATAACTGAAATTACTGATCCTATTGTACTAACTATTTTTACAATGTCTTGTCCTAAACTATCAATTTTCTCTGTGCTTGCACCACTGCTAGCTCCTGTATATTTACTTGGATCTGTTGCTGCAAATACAGGTGTTATTGTAGCAATTACCATCATAGCAATTAATACAACTGTTATCATTTTAGTTATCTTATTTACATTGATTTTCATAGTACTCCACCCTTTCTTTTTATTTTATATTAAATCTCTTTGTTTATACAAAGAATTGTAATAACACATTTATCCTGTTTTTTATTATACTATATTTATAAATTAATTGCAATATTATATATAATACTTACTAGTGATGATGCTGCAAACACCATACTAGCACCAATTACATATGGCAATAATGTCTTTTTGTATTCTGCCTTTTCTTCTACACTACCCATCATATATTTTATTCCTAACATTATTAGTACAACTACCGAACATATTGAACCAACTGTAGTTATTACTTTTATAATGCCTTGTCCGAAATTATCAATCTTTGTTTGCGTATCTCCTGGTAAATCTTTTCCTGTCATATTTTCTACAGAAAAACCATAAGATACTACATTTATAAAAATAATAAAAATAATAAAAATAATAATCATTATTCCTACAATTTGTTTTTTCTTCATTTAATCACTCTCCATTGCTAAATATTTGATAATATATTAACTGCAAGTTTCCAAATTCCAAACGCTCCAAATATTACAAAACATGATATAACATATCCTATCAAAGCCGTTTTTAAATCTGCTCTTTCCTCTACACTTCCAACCATATATTTTATGCCTATTATCATGCCTGTTATAACAGTTATAATAATTCCAAAAGCTAGTAATAAGTTATACAAGAAGTTTTTTGTATCTTTTAATTCGCCTACATCTATACTTGCTTTATTTGAGTTCTCTCCCTTGCTAACAAAATCATCGGCCCCTTTTATAACGCTATCTACACTTGTTGCATAAACCAAAGAATTTGAAAACAAACTCCCACACACCATTATAACAACCAGCACTATTTTTAATATTATTTTATTTTTCATAGTTTTTTCCTCCCAAATCTTATACTAAACTAATGATTGTACAAGATTAATTATTGTTCCTAGAAATGTTGTTATTCCAAAAAGAAGAAATGCTCCTATTAAATATGGCATCATTGTTTTTTTGTATTCAGCTCTTTCTTCTACACTGCCTGTCATATATTTTATTCCTAATACAGCAAAAACCGCAACAGATATTATAGTTCCTACTGTTCTAATTGCTCCAATTATTGTATTTCCTACATTCTGTAATTTAGTGGCATCTTTAGCTTCTGTTTGACTATTTGGTGCCCAACCATCATCATTTATATCAAACTTTTCAGCATATGCAAAGTTGCATGACGTAAATACTGTCATAAGAAAAACAAATATAGATACAATATATATAATACTTTTTTTCATAATTTCTCCTAATTTCTACAATTTTTTATTCTTTTTTATTATACAATATTTTTATTTTTTTTTCAAATTTTTCTATAAATTTAATGTATTTGTAATATTTTTGTAATATACTATCCATATTTTCTATATGTTTTTACGTAAAAAAAGTATAAGGTTTTATAGCCTTATACTTTTTGGCGTAGGTGAGAGGGTTCGAACCTCCGCGCCGATTGCTCGACCTAGCAGTTTAGCAAACTGCCCCCTTCACCACTTGGGTACACCTACATTTAATATGATTGTTTCATTATAGAAATTGTTATATTTAAACTTAAAGTCCCAAAGTTTTAATTATTTTCTTTAGGACTTTTGTTTTGGCGGAGAGGGTGGGATTCGAACCCACGGTACGCTATGAACGCACGCCAATTTTCAAGACTGGTGCCATAAACCAACTCGACCACCTCTCCATATCGCTTGGAACAATTACTATATTAGCATATCTTTTTAGTAATTGTCAAGCATTTTTTATAAATCTTTATTTTTTTCTAGTATTTTTCTTTTATGCTTACATATCCTATCTTTTTCCAACTTCCATTGCTTTTTTAATTGCCTGTTGTTCTTCCTCAGAAAGTGTATATGAAGACTTGCCAGCCTCAACTGGTTTAGCATAAATATTTGACATTTCTCTAGAATATATACCATTCATTACAACACCATTGTTTTTTTCATCTAGCAAAGCTAATGAAAAACTTAAATCACTTCCAGTATCTTGGAAAGCACTATATCTAACTATTCCAACTTTTTGTATACAGCCTTCTAAATCTTTATCTAATCCACTTAATTGTCCTAATATCTCTGCATTTTGTTTTTCTACTCTTTCAACTTTATACATATAGTTTTCTAAATCTTCTTCTAAATTTTCACTTTCCCCTAGTTTTTTCATGAATTTCTTATACTTTTTATCCAAATATATTGTTTTACACATAAAAGTTATTACTAATATTAATAACACAAATATTAATACTAATAAAATTATAAATGTATTAGTTATTCCTATTTCGTTTATAAAATTCTCCATAATCTATATTCCTCCTTTAGTCAAATATTCTATTTTAAGCCTATCTATCTTATATATCTATCTTATCCTTCTTTGCTTAATAATCCCATTATTCTTTCTAGATCATCATTTGATGTATATTCTATTACTATTTTTCCACGTTTTTTTCCTGGATTTAATCTGACTTTTGAACCAAAAAATCCTTGGAATGTATCTTCTATTTTCTTATATAATACATGATTTCTTTGTTCTTCTTCTTTTGATAGCTTTATATGTGATTTCTTTTCCATTTGTCGTACAGTTATTCCTCTTTCTAGTAGATGAACTGCTGCTAAATATTGTTTTTCTGGATCTGTAATCATTAATAAAGCTTTACAATGTCCTTCAGATATTTTTCCTTCTTTAGCCATTTCTAATACACGTGGTTCTAAGTTTAGAACTCTTATCCAGTTTGCAATTGTACTTCTACCTTTTCCAAGTTTTCTAGAAACTTCTTCTTGTGTCATTCCATATGTGTCTATTAATGTTTTTATTCCTATTGCTTTTTCAACTGGGTTTAAGTCCTCTCTTTGCATATTTTCTATTAATGATATTTCTGAATTTATTTTTGCATCATCTTCTCTTATTATAGCTGGTATTTCTTTTAATCCAGCTATTTTAGAAGCTCTCCATCTTCTTTCTCCTGCTACAATGCTATAATATCCATCTTTTTTAGTTACAACTATTGGTTGAATTAAACCATATTCTTTTATAGATTGTGCTAATTCTTCTAAAGCTTCTTGGTCAAATCTTTTTCTTGCTTGATCTCTATTAGGTTCAACCTCAGTTATTTTTAAATTTTTCAATGTATCATTTTCACGTGGTTGTTCTTCTTCTGGAGTTGGTCCAAATAATGCATCTAATCCTTTTCCTAACCCTGTCATTTTTGCCATTTTTATTCCCCCTATCTTAATTTTTTCTGTCGTTTATTATTTTGTATCATTATTTTTTATACAATTTATAAATATATTTCCAATATTTTACATCATATGTTTTGCTTTTTTCTCTTCTTCATTTAATTTTAGAAACTCTTTTGCAAATTTAGTATAACTTTTTGCTCCTTTTGACCTTGGATCATACTCTGTTATTGGCATTCCATAACTTGGTGCTTCACTTAATCTTACATTTCTTGGAATTACCGTTTTATATACTTTGTCCTCAAAGTATTTTTTTACTTCTTTTACAACCTGATTAGAAAGATTTGTTCTTATGTCATACATTGTAAGCAAAGCTCCTTCTATTCTTATATTTTTGTTTAAATGTTTTTTTACAAGATTAATAGTATTTAAAAGTTGTCCTAATCCTTCTAGCGCAAAGTATTCGCATTGTACAGGTATTAACACACTATCTGATGCCGTAAAAGAATTTAAAGTTATTAAACCTAATGATGGTGGGCAATCTATAAGAATATAATCAAACATATCTTTAATTGGTTCTAATTTTTCTTTAAGCCTTTGCTCTCTTGACATCATTGATACTAGTTCAACTTCTGCACCAGCTAAGTTCATGTTTGCTGGACATACTTTTAAATTTTTTATTATTGTATCTTGTAGTGCATCTCCAAGTTCTGCATCATTTACTAAAATGTCATATGTAGAAGGTTCAATATCTTTTTCTACTCCAAGTCCACTTGTCGCATTTCCTTGTGGATCTGCATCAATTAGCAATACTTTTTTACCTTTTTTTGCTAATATAGTTCCTAAATTAACTGTGGTTGTAGTCTTTCCTACTCCACCTTTTTGATTTGCTACTGATATTACTTTCCCCAATTTCATTGCCTCCATTTATAAGTTAAATTTTATTAATAAGTTTTATTTTTATAACACTATAATAATATAAAAATATATAAAAAAAGTCAATAAAATTTACATATATTTTTAAAATTTTTGACTAATGATTTTGGGGACGGAGCAAAAAATCAGCTTTTAATAAATTTTAATAAATTTACTAGTTATGTTATCATTTTTTACATATTGTGCCATAACAAACAAATATTAATCTTAGTCTATTTCCATTTTACTTAATTTCATTTTCTGATTAGCTTATCTTAATATAAAATTATAACATCAACTTTATCAATTATACAGTAATTCATTTAATACTAAAAATGATTTTTTGCTCCGTCCCCAAAATCACAAAATCATCTATAAAAAAGAACCATTTTATAATGGTTCTTTTGCTGGAGTTCCAGGCTTTCTTGGAAATTTACTTGGTGTTATTTTTTCCTTTTTCACTATTATTATACTTCTTCCTAAATCACTTTCAGGAATTTCAAACTTATCTACCTTTTCTATTTTTCCTCCCAATGTCTTTATTGCTTTTTTAGCTTTTTCCAATTCTTCCTCAACTTCTATTGTCTTCATAAAAATGCATTTGCCATTTAATTTTACAAATGGCATTAAATATTCTGAAAGTGTTGACAAATTAGCTACGGCTCTTGATGTGGCATAATCAAATTTTTCTCTATATTGTTTGTTTTTTCCTAATTCTTCTGCTCTGCAAGGTATTGTTTCCACATTTTCTAATTTTAACTTGTCAATTACTTCATCTAAAAACTTAATTCTTTTATTTAATGAATCTGCTAATACAGCTTTTACATCTTTTCTATATATTTTTATGGGTATTCCCGGAAAACCTGCTCCTGTTCCCATATCTATTATAGATTTGCCTTCTTCAACATATTTAGCAATTGTTAATGAATCTACAAAATGCTTTAAAATTATTTCTTTTGGCTCTGTTATTGCAGTTAAGTTCATTTTTTCATTCCATTCAATTAAAAGTTCCATATAAGCATAAAATTGTCCATATTGTTCCTTGAGCAATGATATATTCATTTTTGCTAAGTATTTCTCGAATTCTCTCTTAAATTCTTCAAATTCCATACTATTTCTATTCCTTTCTTTATTTTTTCACTTAATTTAAAAGTTTTACAAGCTACTACTTTATTTAGATTCTTTTTTATTTCCTTTTTGTTGTAAATATACTAATAATACTGATACATCAGCTGGTGAAACCCCTGATATTCTTGATGCTTGTCCAATTGAACGTGGTTTAAATTTATTTAATTTTTGTCTTGCTTCTAGACTTATTCCTTTTAAATCTTCATAATTTATATTTTCTGGAAGCATTTTTGTTTCAAGTTTTTTGAATTTTTCTACTTGAGCCTCTTGTAATTTTATATATCCTTCATATTTTACTTGAATTTCTACTTCTTTTTTCTCTTGATCAGATAATTCTGGTCTTTCTGGATCTATTTCTTTTAACATTTCGTAATTTAATTCTGTTCTTTTAAGTAATTCTGCCATCTTTGTACCTGTTGTCAATACTGATGTTCCAGCCATTTCTAGTAATTTATTTACTTTTTCTTCTGGTCTTACAGTAAGTTCTTTTAATCTTTTTATTTCCTTTTCTATATTTTCATATTTTTTAACAAATTTCTCATATCTTTCATCAGAAATTAAACCTACATCATGCCCTATTTTTGTTAATCTTAAATCTGCATTATCTTGTCTCAATAATAGCCTGTATTCAGCTCTTGATGTCATCATTCTATATGGTTCGTTTGTCCCTTTTGTAACTATATCATCAATTAAAACACCTATGTAGGCTTGGCTTCTATCAAGGATTACAGGTTCTTTTCCATCTATTTCTTGAGAAGCATTTATTCCTGCTATTAACCCTTGGCTTGCAGCTTCTTCATATCCTGAAGTTCCATTTATTTGCCCTGCCATAAATAATCCTTTTATTCCCTTATATTCTAATGATAATGTTAAATTAGAAGGATCTATGCAATCATATTCAATAGCATAGGCAGGTCTTGTAAACTCTGCATGTTCTAGTCCTGGAATTGTATGATATAAGGCTATTTGGACATCTTCTGGTAATGATGAACTCATTCCTTGTATATACATTTCTTCTGTATCTAATCCAACAGGTTCTACAAATGCTTGATGACGTGGTTTATCACTAAATCTAACCACTTTATCTTCTATTGATGGACAATATCTAGGTCCTGTACCTTCGATCATTCCTGCATATAATGGTGATCTATGTAAATTTTCTCTAATTATTTCATGTGTTTTTTCATTTGTATATGTCAAATAGCAGTCAACTTGTTCAAAATCTTTTGGTTCATCTTCAAAAGAAAATGCTTCTACCCCATTGTCTCCTTTTTGAACTTCCATTTTACTAAAATCAATACTTCTTCTGTTGATTCTAGCTGGTGTACCAGTTTTAAATCTTATTAGGTCAATACCTAGATTTTTCAAGCTTTCTGATAGCTTATTAGCTGCTGCAACACCATCTGGTCCACTTTCTTTTGAATATTCTCCAATAAATATTTTTCCCTTTAAATAAGTTCCTGTTGCAATTACAATTGCCTTTACCTTATACACAGCTCCCAAGTCTGTTTTAATTGCTACTATTTGATTGTTGTCAACAACAATTTCCACAATTTCTGCTTGTTTTACCTCTAAATTTTCTTGTTTTTCTAGAGTATGTTTCATTTCTGCTTGATATCTTTTTCTATCTGCTTGTGCTCTTAAAGAATGCACTGCAGGTCCTTTTGATGTATTAAGCATTTTTATTTGTATCATTGTTTTATCTATATTTTTTCCCATTTCTCCACCTAGTGCATCTATTTCTCTAACTAGGTGTCCTTTAGAACTTCCTCCTATATGTGGATTACATGGCATATTAGCTATTGCCTCTAAACTTATTGAAAATATTAATGTCTTTTTTCCTAGTCTTGCAGATGCAAGTGCTGCTTCACATCCTGCATGTCCTGCTCCTATTACTGCAACATCATACTCTCCTGCTATATATTCGTTACCCTCTAAATTCATTGTTTTTCCTTCCTTTTCCTCTTATTTGCTTCAATTCTCTTCATTTTTCTATATCATCTTTTGTATCCTTTCTAGCTCTAGTGTTTCACGCCTTTTTGTTCCATTGTTCCACATTTTTCATTTCCGTATGAAACAGGATATTTCGTTTTAAAAGCGGTGTATTAAAGTTTAACCTATTGGTAATACCAAGATTTTTTTGTAAGTTTTTCCTATTGTTTATTTTGGTTGATTTTATCACTTTTGTTTTGTCTTTACTAATTGGTTTATTTTTCTTCTAAATTCAATGTGTTTTTATTGTTTTTATGTTTACTTTTGTTCCTTTTGTTTATTTTTCAGTCTGTTTTCACTCTTTAAAAACATATCAACTTGGTTCTAGTTTTAAAAATAGATTTTATTTTTTGATATAGTGTTGATTGGCTTCAAAATCGTTTTTAAGTTGTTTTATTTTTTATTAAACAAGTTATATGGTTTAAGTTATATTTTCGTTTTATAATGTATTCTCGTCCGTTAAAATTATTTTCCTAAACAGAACTTGGAAAATATTTCATCTATAATATCATCTGTTACAATTTCTCCTGTAATTTTTCCTAAATCCTCTAATATGTCTTTTATAAAAATAGCGATTATATCTATTGGCATTTTTTGTTCCATTGTGTCTTTTGCTTTTTTTGTACTTTCTATTGCTTGATCTATTAAATTTTTATGTCTTACATTTGTAATTACTGTTTCTTGGTCTAAATTTATTTGATTTAAATCAAACATTTTTGTTATTTCATCATATAAGTTTTCAATTCCCTCTCTTTTTAATGCGGAAATCTTAATTACAGTTGCACCTGTCTCTTTTATTTTTTGATCATTTTCATTAATTTTTTCTTTTAAATCTGTTTTGTTTAAAAGTATTATTGCCTTTTTATTTTTTATAAGTTCTAATATCTCTAAGTCCTCTTTCCCTAAGTCTTTAGACACATCAAATATAGCAATTATTAAGTCTGCATCTTTTGCTATTTCTTTAGATTTTGCTATACCTATTTTTTCTACTTCGTCTTTTGCATCTCTAATTCCTGCTGTATCTACAAGTTTTAATGGAATTCCATTTATATTTACAAACTCTTCTATTGTGTCCCTTGTTGTTCCCTCATATTCTGTTACAATTGCTCTATCCTCTTTTAAAATTGCATTTAATAATGATGATTTTCCTGCATTTGGTCTTCCTATTATTGCTGTTTTTATTCCTTCTTTTATTATTTTTCCATTATCGAAACTTTTACTTAGCTTAACTAGCTTATTTTCAACAGTTACAAGCATTTCATTTATTTGATTGCTTGTAACGTCATCAACGTCATATTCTGGATAATCTATGGCCACTTCGATATTTATCATTACATCCATTATTTCTTGCTTTATTTTAGCAATCTCGTTTGAAAGAAAGCCTTCTAATTGCTTTATTCCATTCTTAGCTTCTCTTTCAGATTTTGCATTAATAACATCTATTACAGATTCTGCTTGTAATAAATCTATTCTTCCATTCAAAAATGCTCTTTTAGTAAATTCCCCTGGTTCTGCTAGTTCTGCTCCATTTTTTAAGCATAACTCTAATATTTTTTTTACTACCACATTTCCTCCATGTGAGTTGATTTCACACATATTTTCTGTTGTATAACTTCTAGGTGCTTTAAAATATGATACTAAAACTTCATCAATTACATTGCCATTTTCTATGATATTTCCATATTTCATAGTATATCCTTTAATATCTTTTAAGTCCTGTTTGTTCTTTTGTTCAAATATTTTTTCTAATACTTCAAAGCTTTTTTCTCCACTCATTCTTATTATCCCTATTCCTCCAATTCCGAGGAGCCGTAGAGATTGACGCGATTGTACTCATTTTTTACCTCCATTTTTTATGATATAAAAAAGGTCAAAGATAGAATTTACAATTATACTTGTAAAATCCGACCTTTGACCTCCGATTTTATATATTTATTTATTTTTTAGTGATATAACTATCCTTCTATGTGGTTCTTCACCTATGCTTGTTGTATCTATTTTATCATTATTTTGCAATTCACTATGAATTATTTTTCTTTCATATGCTTGCATTGGCTCTAATTTAACAGCTTTTTTAGTTCTTATTACTGTTTTAGAAACTTTTTGAGCAAGTTCTCTTAATGTTTTTTCTCTTTTTGCTTTATATCCTTCTATGTCTAGTATAACTCTAACCCTATTTTCAAGTCCTTTTCCTGCAATTACTGAAATTATATTTTGCATTGCATATAAAGTTTCTCCTCTATATCCTATCAAAAATCCTAGATTAGGACTGTTTAAATCAACATATATCGTGTCTTTTTCAGCTTTTACTTCATATGTTGCATCTTCTGGTAATTGGCTTTTTAACTCTTCTATAAAGCTTTTTACATTTTCTATTGCTTTTTCTTGTTCTTCTTTTGATAAAATAAGTTCTTTTCTTGTTTTATTTTCTTTATTTTTTTCATTGTTTGCATGGTTTTCCGCATTTTCTTTTACTATTAATTCTACTTTTACAACTCTTGGTGCTAATATACTAAAAAAACTACGTTTTTCGCCATTTTCTAGTACTTTTACATCTACCATTTTTCGACTAACATTTAATTCTTTAAGCCCTTTTTCAATTGCCTCATTTGTAGTTTTTCCTTCTGAAATAATAGTTTTTGCCATTTTACGTTCCTCCATTATTTGATTATTTTGTCTAAAATTAGTCTTTCTGCAATCATAAGTATATTACTTACTAACCAATATAAAGCAAGTCCTAATGGTGCTACAAACGCAATTGATATAGACATTATTGGCATCATCCATGACATCATTTTGTTTGTTTGCATAACTGCATCCATTTCGTTGTTTTCCTCTTGTGGAACTAGCTCTTGTCCAGTAGTTCCGTCGATTTTTACTTCTTTTTCTTCTTGCTTTTTCTTATTTTGTTTTTCTTGCATTGCAGTTGTCATTCTTATAGATATAAATGATGATAATATATACAATATAGGAATTATATATACAGTATAATCAGACATATTTTGTTGCGGAATTTTACTTAAGTCTAATCCTAAGAAATTCATTTGAATGTTTGCTTTTTCAACATTTTCGTCTTCTGGATTTTTCTCTTTTAAAAATTCATAATCCCTTATTACGTCTATTTCTGGATATACCTGACTTATTGTTTTTCCATCGTCTTTTAGTTGTTGCACATAATTATTTATGTTTTCTGTTGGTATTTTTTCCATGTATGTCAATGGACTTCTAACCAAATAGAATATTGAAATTAACAACAAAAATTGCACTATTGATGTTAAACAACCACTAAATGGACTCATATTTTCTGATTTGTATAAGTTCATCATTTCTTGATTTAGTTTTTCTGGATCATTTTTATATTTAAACTGAAGTACCTTCATTTTTTCGTTTAATTCAGCACTTTTTTTCATTGAACGTTGTTGTTTTATTGATAATGGCAATAATAAGATTTTAATTACAACTGTAAATGATATTATTGCTAATCCATAATTATTAACTAAATGATACACTAACTGCAACAAATAACCAAATATATTTGCAAAAAAATTAAACATCTATCCATTTCCTCCTAGCTATACTATTTTAGTGGGTCATATCCACCTTTTGAAAAAGGATTACACCTTAAAATTCTAGCAATTCCAAGTAGTAATCCCTTTATAGCTCCATATTTTTCAATTGCTTGTTTTGTATATTCTGAACAAGTTGGATAAAATTTGCAATTTATATTTTTACTTGTAAGCCATCTTGAAATATGGTGTTGATATTGCTCAATTAGCCATATCAATATCTTTTTCATGATTATTCCTCATTTTTGTTAAAATTAGAATTTAAAACATTTGCTCTTTTTAAGATTTTTGTCATATCTTTTTGAATTTCAGCATATTTTATGTTTTTAATATCAATATTTTTTTTGCATGTAAAAACAATTGTATAGCCATCTTTTACTTGCATTTCAAGCATTTGATAACTTTCACGTATAAGTCTTTTTAAATAATTTCTTTTTATTGCTTTAGCTATTTTTACTCCAACAGCTATTCCTAAGAAATTCACTGGCTTATTATTGTTTTTTATAAATGCTACTAAATATCTGCCACCACTGGCTTTGCCTTTATTAAAAACAGTTTTAAATTCATAATTTTTTTTTAGCATTTTAGTTTTTTTCATTATTTCATCTTCCCTTCTTCCAGGCAAATCAATGAAAAAAACGTTTTGTTTAATTTAAATTCTGTTGATTTAAATTAAGCAGATAATTTTTTTCTACCTTTTGCTCTTCTTGCTTTTAATACGTTTCTGCCACCTTTAGTACTCATTCTTTTCATGAATCCATGTTCTTTCTTTTCTTGTCTTTTTTTTGGTTGAAAAGTTCTTTTCATTCTCAGCACCTCCTACTGTTTTTTTATAAAAACCCTTACGGGATATTCTCTTACACAAAATAACGAGTATATCGATTATACAGCATAAAAACTATAAATGTCAAGCAATTTTATTAAATTTTTTTATGCTATTTGTAATATTTTTGTAACATTTCTTAGTTTTCCACAGTTTAAAACAAAGTTATCCACAATTTTAAAAAATTTTCCACAACCTTATTGACTTATTATATAGAAATTTGTTATTATGTGTAAAGTAGAAAATAATTGCGATTTTTCCCGAAAAATCTTGAATTTTTGTTCGTGGATTTTCGCTCTTTTTTTACAAAAACATTACAAAGTTATCAACAGTTGTGGATAACTTTGTGGATAACTTTTTAGAAAGGATGATTTTAAATGGCCATCGAAAAAGAAGAATTAATTGCAAAAATAAAAGAGCTTTTACAACCAGAAGTAACAAAGATATCTTATGATACTTGGATCATGCCTTTAGATATACGTAGTATTGATGGAAATCACATAGTTTTTACAGCTAATTCTGAATTTCAAAAAGATTTTATCGAAAATAAGTACAAAAGCTTAATTTTCAATACTTTGCGATATATTACTAACAAAGATTGGACATTTTCTGTAGTTGATTTGACCAAAGAAGAGAAAGATGATTCAAAAGATATTATTTCTAATACTTCAAATTCATCACCTGCAGAAATTGAAATGAATAAATCTACTTTAAATCCAAAATATACTTTCGAAACATTTGTAGTTGGAAATAATAATAGATTTGCTCATGCAGCTGCATTAGCCGTTGGAAATGAACCAGCAAAATCATACAATCCTTTGTATTTGTATGGAGGAGTAGGTTTAGGTAAAACTCACTTAATGCATGCTATTGGTAATAGAATATTGGAAAATAACCCAAATGCCAACATTTTGTATGTTACTTCTGAAAAATTTACAAATCAATTAATTAACGCAATTAAAGATAACAAAAACGAATTTTTTAGAAATAAATACAGAAATATAGATGTTTTGCTTATTGATGATATTCAATTTATTGCTGGAAAAGAGAGGGTTCAAGAAGAGTTTTTCCATACTTTTAACTCATTATACGAAGATGGAAAACAAATTATAATCTCTAGTGATACACCACCAAGAGACATTCCATTTCTTGAAGATAGGTTAAAATCAAGGTTTGAATGGGGATTACTAGCAGATATTTCTGTTCCAGATTATGAAACTCGTTTAGCAATTTTAAGAAAAAAAGCCCAAGATGAAAGCATTATCATTGATGATATTATTCTTTCAAACATTGCAAATAAAATTGATTCAAACATTAGAGAACTTGAAGGTGTCTTTAATAAAATTGTTGCTAGGGCATCACTTACACACAGCCCAATCACTATTGAATTAGCGGAAAAAATTATTAATGAATTTAAATACGAGAATGAAAAAGTTATTTCTTGTGATTTTATCAAAGAAACTATTGCAAAATATTTTAGTATTAACAAAGATGACTTATCAAGTAACAAAAGATCTAATGATATAGCCTTTCCAAGGCAAATTGCAATGTTCCTTTGTAGAGAAATTGCTAATATGTCATATCCTCAAATTGGTGAAGATTTCGGGGGTAGAGACCATTCTACTGTAATGCATGCATGTAGAAAAATTGAAAAAGAAGTAAAGGAAAAAACAAATACTAAGTTAATTGTGGATAGTGTGAAAAACATTATCGTGAATGATAAAAAGCAATAGGGAAAATAATTTCAAGATTTTTTTGAAATTTATGTTTTGGAAATATGTGTTTGAGTTAACCACATTCTTTCTGTTCTTACGGAAAGCCTACATTGGTTATCCACAGGTAGTTGTGGAAAGCCTGTTGATAAACTGTGTATATCTCACTTTTCCACATTGGCATATGGAAAGTGTGGAAAACTTTCTGAGTTATCCACTGAGTTATCCACACAGATTTTGCTAGGGATTCTAACTTTCCACATAGTTATCCACAGTTTCCACAGCACCTATTACTACTACTACTAAAAAATATTATATATTTATAAATAATATAAAGGAGGAGTCAAAATGAAAATCGTCTGTTATAAAGACAAAATCTTAAAAGCTATTAATTCCGTAGTTAAAGGAGTAGCTTCTAAAACAACAATGCCTATACTAGAAGGTATTTTAATACAAACAAATGATAATGAAATTAAGTTAACAACTTATGATTTAGAAATTGGTATTGAATATATCATGGAATGTGAAGTTAAAGAACAAGGAAGTACAGTTGTAAATGCTATAATGTTTAGTGAAATCATTAGAAAATTACCAGATACAGAGATTTATATTTCTGTAAATGATAAAAATTTATTAGAAATTGAATGTGAAGGTTCTTTATACAAGTTAGCAACTATGAATCCAGATGAATTTCCAGAGTTACCAAAAATTGAAATTGAAAATTCTATCGAAGTTGACCAAAATATATTAAAAAATATGATTAGAAAAACTATTTTTGCTGTAAGTAGTGAAGAAAGTAGACCAATTTTTACAGGATGTTTATTTGAAGTTGAAAGCAATAAGTTATCATTAGTTGCTGTAGATGGCTTTAGATTAGCATTAAGAAGTATTTATTTAAATAAACAAACAAATAATTTTAGTGCAGTAATACCAGGAAAAACGCTAAATGAAGTTAATAAAATAATATCAGATTCTTTTGAACCAGTAAAAATAGGAGTTGCAAAGAATCAAGCATTATTCGAAATGGATAATTGTAAAGTTGTTACAAGAATTTTAGATGGTGAATTTTTAAATTATAAAAATGTTATTCCAAGTAATTGGGAAACAAGAGTAAAAGTAAATAAAAGCAGTTTACAAAACAGTTTTGAAAGAGTTAGTTTAATTTCATCTTCAAGTGTTGAAAAAGAAAAGAAATATCCGGTTAAAGTACAAGTTGATATCGGCAAAGTAGTAATTTCTTGTACTAACCAAACAGGAGATGCTAAAGAAGAGCTATATGTTGCAACAGAAGGGAAGAATTTAGAGGCAGGATTTAATCCTAAATATTTCTTAGATAGCTTAAAAGCAATAGATGATGAAGAAGTTTATGTAGAATTTGGAACAAGTATTTCTCCATGTATAATAAAATCAGTTGAAAATAATGATTACACTTATATGATTTTACCAATTCGATTAAAAGAATAATAAATAAAAAAGAAAAGGTGGAAGAAATTCTGCCTTTAATTTTTAATAAAAGAAAATAAAAGTTATCCACAATTAAACAACAAACTGTGGATAACTTAGTGGAAAATAATTAATAAAAAAATAGTGAAAAAAATCGAAAAAAAAAGAATAAAATAGTTAGCTTTTTTAGCTGCAAAATTTTGAATTGCTGCATAATTAAAGCCATGCTTCTCAGAATGACGTGCATCATCCATCTTCCAGGTTTCTACACGTATGCGCTCATCCTGTTTCTTTAACTTTTCATAATAGTCAAAAGTTGCCTGATCCTCACTATTATTTTCGATAATAAGAATCTCAAAATTTGTATATTCTTTTGTGGCAAGAAGCGATCTCACACAGCGATCAAGATCCTCTGTATGGTCTTTATTAGGAATCACAATTGTCACAAGAGGACGCTCTGTATACAGATACGTTGTCTTATAATACCCTGGTAAAAATGTATTGTCAACCTTCGCCTCAATTCCATGACGATCATAATATTCCTGCAGTGCACGCTTTCCAGCCTCAAATGCATATGATTTGCTGTCTGTATTAGCAGAAGTGGAACCCTTATGGCAGCGCCAGCTATAGAGAATCTTTGGAACATGAACAACACTCTTACTCTCATCAATACAGCGAAGCACCAGATCAAAATCCTGCGCACCATCAAAATTCGGGCGGAAACCACCGACCTTTTTTATAATAGATGTCTTCACTGCAAAAAAGTGACAGATATAATTGTTTGTGTGAAGAAGATCTGGATTATAATCTGACTTAAAATGAGGAAAATAATGAAGCTTTCCTTCCTGATCTATCTTCGTCAATCAGGAAGTAATCGTGTGTTGCCAAATA
>OGXW01000449.1_pt1 | contig 30736 bp, 38 predicted proteins | sample 1576341 | NCBI WGS metagenome assembly OGXW01 (sample SAMEA3541592, study PRJEB24748) | human gut metagenome | biome: human gut; feature: human-associated habitat; material: faeces | place: China | collected 2012
TATTAGGAATTAGTTTAGCAGTTTATTATTTTATGAATAGGGAAGAAAAGATAGAGAAGAGGATTGTGTTAGATCAACAAATATATTCAACTCCTAAATTAGATAAAACAATGGAAAATGTTGTTGATAAAATAAATTTAAAAATAAAAGAATTTAAGAGAGAATTAACTGAGGAAGAAAAGAATGAAATAATAAAACAATGCTATCAAGAAAAATTTTTATAATCAAAAAGAAGTTATTAAAATCATAAAAAGACCTGCTCTGCTTGAAACAGAGCAAGTTTTTTTTACAAGAACTAATTTTTTAAAAACTTATCTAAAACTTTTTCAAGTTCAGAATATTTTATAGGTTTTTCTAAATAATCATCAAAACCCAAATCATCAACAAAATGTTTTCTAGCATTTTTAGTAATTGTATGTATAACTATTGGAGTATTAAAATTATTAAGATTTCTTAATTTATGCAATAATTCTGGACCACCATAACCTTTTTGATAAATATTGTTTGTAAAAATAATATCATATTTACAACCATTTTTTATTCTATCATAGACATCAATACCTGTAGTAACAATATCTGCTGAGATTCCCAAATTCATTAACATTGTGCGAGTTAATTTTGAAGAAAAACTATCATAATTACCAATTAAAGCTTTTTTACCTTCAAATTTTCCATTATATTCTTCTGGAATTTCAGAGAATTTAAAAGGATTTAGTTTTAAAGATTCAAATTCTTTTTCTTCTAATATTTGTACTGAATTTTTTAGCCTTGTAATTTCATTATTAAGAAAAGAAATTTTACTTTCCTTTTGTGAAATAGCGTTATTTAGTTTAGTCAATTTATTATTATAGGTATTTATTTTATAAAATAATATGATGATAAGCACAAAAAATACAATACTAAGACTAATAAAAAGATACAACATTTTTCATAAATTCCTTTCTATAAATTTTAATAAAAATACTGGGATTTTTAAGTATTTTATTATAATAGAAAAATATTTGGGCTATATACTTCATTGTGAATATTGCTACAAAATTATACCATACTAAAAAAGAATGGTATTAGAAAGTGTGGTGATATATAATGAAGTTAATAGATATTTTTCGCAAAAATGTAAAGTATTATAGATTTATGCAAGACTACTCACAAGAAAAGTTAGGAGAGTTGTCTGGTTTAAGTACACATTATATATCAGATATTGAACAAGGAAAATACAGTCCATCAATTCCTACTATTGAGAACATAGCAAAAGCACTTGATGTAGAGCCTTATTTGCTTTTTACTGCCAATCCAAAAGCAAATAAACTAGAGCCAAGAGTCGATATTCATCGAAAAAAGTAATTGCTATAAGTATATAGTAATACTTTTTTACAAATAATCAATACAATCGACAAAACTTGTCAAAAATCGCCACTTTTTTATTACTATTCAGTATTATACCATAAAAACACTAAATGGGACAAATAAGTTACATATTTTTTATCTAATTTATGGAAAAATAAGTTTGTTAAGAGGTGTTTTAAATGGAGAATAACGAAAAGTTAAAGGCATTATTGTCAAAAGATTATATGCCTATTATATACAAAAATATAAAAAAGTATAGAAAAGAAAGTGGAATGTCATTAATGGAAGTAGCAGAAATATTGGATATGTCCCACGATTATTTAAGAAGAATTGAATCATTAAATGATGAAGTAAAAACATGTTCATTAAAATTGTTAATTAAATTTAGTATTTTATTTGATAAAAAGTTAGATGACTTTTTAAAAGAGGAAAAGTAGGTTAGCATAGTGCTAATCTTTTTTGTTTTATAAAAAGCAATATATTAAGGGCTAAAGGAGAAAAAGAGACTGGTTAAAACTTTACAAAATTTACATAATATGTTATAATTTAAGAGTGATACTGTAAAGGAGATATATGAAGTTGAGTAATGAAATAACAGTCAAATTAAAATGTACTGTAGAAGAAATATGCAAAATATTAGAAAGCAAAGGATTTCAATTTGCAGAAAGATATTTACTGGACGATATTTATTATATACCGAATACAATTAATATAAAGAATATGTCAGAACGAGATATATTAAGTAAAGCAATAATTTTACGAAATGTTGAAGGATACATTCCAAACAAATATAGAGAAAGTAAACTAACATATAAGAAAAAAGAAATTGATCAAGAAGGAAATATAGTAAAACAAAGTAAAGTTGATTGTAAAATTATAGATTCAAATGATGGAAAAAAATTTTTAGAAGCAATTGATTATAAAGCAATTATGCAAATTAAGGAAATAGATTATCTTTATAAGAAAAACGAATTACAAATATGTATAAAAGATGTGCTAAAAGGTGATAAGCTAATTGAAATCGAAGAAAATGAACAATTAGATACAATAGATAAAATAAAACAAGAATTGGAAAGATTAAATCTTCCAATAGATACAAATGATTATTTTATAAAAAAGGCTGAAATAGAATTAAGAAAAGTTTTATAGGAGCGTGATTGTATGTCAAATATAAATTTGAATTTGTATAAAATTTTTTGCAAAGTTGCACAGTCAAAGAGCTATTCAGAAGCAGCAGAAAAATTAGATTTATCAGTCGCTAATGTTAGTACACAAATAGCCAACTTAGAAGAACAATTAGATTTGAAACTATTTAATAGGGAAAACAAAGGAGTAACTCTAACAGAAGATGGTAAAGAATTATATGAAATAGTAAATAAATCAATATCAGGATTTGATTTTGCAGAAAAATTAGCAAAGGATAAGAATGATATATCAAGTGGTTGCATAAAAATAGGATGTCCATCGCATTTTACAAGTTATTTATTAATGGAAAAAATAGAAAATGTTAAGAAAGATTATCCAGATCTTAATATAAAAATAATATGTGAAGTTGATATAAATAAGATGATGAGTTTGTTGCAAAATCACGAAATTGATTTTGCAATAATAGATACAGAGATAGAAAATAGCAATATTGAAATAGAAGAATTATTAAAAATTAATAATATATTTGTTTCAAAAGCACCACTAAAAATTGCAGATATAAAAGAAATAAAAAAATTGAATTGTATTCTAAACCTTGAGAATACAAAATCAACTAAACAATTAAAACAACTTTTAAAAGAGCATAATGTTAATATTAATGCTGATATAATGTGTGATGCAACTGAGGTAAGAGTTGAAGCAGTTAAGAAAAATATGGGAATTGCATATGTTATAAAAGAGGCTGTAAAGAATGAATTAAATAATAAAGAATTATATGAAGTTGAAATGCCAATAGAATTGCCAAGCCTAAAATTAAACTTAATTTATCTAAAAGGTGAATTGACAAAGATAGATAAAAAATTCATTAAAGAATATTTAAAAAATATATAGAGTAAAAAATGTCCTAGAAATAGGATGTTTTTTGCTTTCAATGATTTTTAAGGGATGTTAAAATATTAGGAATAGTTTTCCAATTGCTTTTCATATATAATATAAATGTGTAAAAAGAGATTTTATATATGAAAAGAGGATGTATATGATTAAGAAAAAAGTTTGTTGGAAAATAACAACTAAATGTAATCAAGGATGTAAATATTGTTTTGGATTTAACAATATACCAAATCTATCTTTTGAAGAAAATGAAAGAGTATTAAATCATTTAATTGCAAGTGGGATAAACCATATTACTTGGACTGGTGGAGAAGCGGTATTATATCCAAGAGTAAATGAATTAATGAGAGAATCAAAAGAAAGAGGATTATATAATAAATTAGTAACGAACGGAATTTACTTATCAAAGAACGATAATGAATATGTAGAAGATATTTTAAATACACTTGATGAAATCAATTTATCTATTGATTCAATTGAAAATGATATCAATTTAGCATTAGGTAAAGAAAATAATCATTTAGATATTATAAAAAATCTTTTAGAAAAAACTAAAAATAAGAATATAAAAGTAAGAATAAACACAGTTGTTAGCAAGCTTAATGTTGATAAATTAGATGAATTAGGAGAATTTTTAAATAACTATCAAATAGAAAAATGGAAGTTTTTGAAGTTTATGCCTATTAGAGAAAGGGCTGAAAAAAATGAAAAACTATTTGAAATAGAAGAAAAAGAATTAGAAAATAGTGTAAAAAGATTAAGAAAATTTGAGAATATCAAAACTGTAGAATATAAAAAACAAAGTGAATTTGAAAAAAGTATAGTAATTGTTCCAAATGCAGATATAATTCAAACACAAAATGGAAAGGATCATTATTTTGGAAATGCTCTAAAAGAAGAAATAATTGATTTTGACCAAATATATTCAAATAGAAAAATTAGAACATTAATTGCTCATAATGATATAAATGTAACAAATAGAATAGTTGATGCAATAAAAAAACTTGATTTTGTTGATGTAGTTGGTACAGCAAAAGATGGAACAGAAACATATCACAAAATTGTAGATTTAAAACCAGAAATGATATTTACAAAATATGCTATGGATAATATGAACGGATTAGATCTTGTAAAATCTTCAAAAGAAAAACTAAAAAATAATATACCTGTATTTAATATGATAATAGATAATAAAGTACAAGAAAATGAAATAGATGAGATGTATGATATTATAGGGAAAAATTTAAATTCTTTAATATCAAATTCAGATAATATAGGCAATAATGTAGTGGATATTATTAATCAATATAATGACTGTAAAAATAATAAATAAAAATAACAGATAAGTTTTAGTAAAATCAAAAAACTTATCTGTTATTTTTTTGTGTTTTTTAAGTAATATATACTAATATCTAGAAACAATTTTGGAGTAACTTCTTCGCCTTTTGGAAAGAATTTATAAATTGCAAAAGGCAAGTTTTCTTTATCCTTAAATTCATTTAAAGGCTTTAATGCCGTTCTAAAAGAAGAACGAATACCTTCGCCAGTTGTTCCAAGTTCTTTACCTACTGCATTAAATAAAGTATTCAAATTACCAAGTAAATTAGGCGAATTACAGCATTTTATCAATGTTTTCCTGACACGTTTTGAAGGAGTACTTTCAAGAGGTATATGTAATTTTAAAAATAGTCTATCTATTTTTCTTTCTAAAGTGAAATTAGACAATTCGTATATGGCTTTCAAAACATTTTTATAATTGGTGTTTTTTAAAAATATTTTATATATTTTAGACCAATTTGTAAGAGTTAATAATTCAGTAATAGAGCTATAAAGCAATATTGTATTACATTTATGTATTTCATAGTCATCTAATGAAAGTTCTTCGATTATATTAAAATATTTTGTGTCTAATATAAAAATGTCAGGTCTAAAATCGTAATACTGTTTCAAAACAGAAACTTCATCACTAGTAATTTTAAAATCAATATTGTTATCTTGTGTAAGGTATTGGCAAAGTTGAGAATTTTGCTCAATATTTTGAATGACTGCAAGAATCTTTACCATGATAACTTCTCCTAACAATTTTATAAATCAACAATATTATATCACTAAAATTATGTAAACATAATACAAAATGGAAGATTTTTACAAATAAAACTAAAAATATAACTGATTATGAATAATTTTAACCATTTTTCGCCGTTTATTAGCCATTTATCGCCGTTTTTACAATGGATTAATATTAATAAGTATAATCTCCAATAGGACAAATAGTCTTTAAGAGTTAGAAAAATAATACATTAGAAAAAATGATAAAGTACAAGAGATTTTTTATATCAATTAAAGATTATTTGTTAGGAGTGATAAAAATATGTAAAAGTAAACTATAAAGAATAAGAAAAAGTAAATTAATATTTGTTTTTCTTTCTCTTTTAGATATTTGTCCAATTTTTAGAAATTGGAGAGATAATAAATGGAAAGAAAAAATTATTTACAAGAAGAACTATCAAAAGAAGAAAAATCATATTTAAAAAAGTTGATTATAAATGTTAGAAAAAAATACATAAAGAATAATTATGAATATTTAAATAGTAAAGAAATCAATTTTGATATTTGTGAGGACATGGAGAGTAGCAGTTTATTTGATACTGTTCTTAATAAATGTGTCGATGAGTTAAAGTCTGCTCTTGAATTCGAGAGACTTTTTTGTGATGAAAAACTATATAATGTAGCGAAAGCATTGTCTGGAAAAGAAAAGATGGTGCTTTTTGCTTTATATAAAGAAGAAAAAAGTATAAAGCAAATAGCAAAAGAAATGAATGTAGAAAGAACAACAATATGGAGAATAAGAAATAAGGCACAAGAAAAGATTACAAAAAAATTACTAGGAGGAAAAAACAATGTTTAATAACTTTAATTTAGATGATGTAGAAATATTGAAAATTTTAGATGATTATAATCCACTAATTACAAGTATGAGTAGACTAAGGAATGGAATTGATGAAGACTTAATGCAAGAAATAAAATATATGATTTATAAAACTTTAACAAAAAATAGAAAAAAATTATAAAAAATGCAACATCGAATAAAAAAAATAGGACTCCTAATATTAGAAGGAGGTAACAATATGGATGAAAAAGAAAATACAAATCAAGTTGCAGAAGTAAAGAATTTAAAAGAAACTAAAAATTTTAGTAAAACAAAAGATGTAATAAGCAAAAATAATTCTAAAACGGAAATAGAACTTATTACTGCTTATGCACAGTTGGCATTCCATACATTAAAAAATAGCAATACAGACATAACAGCCAAGTCAATAAAAGAAGAAGTAACAATGTTTTATGAAAAATTTGGAAATACAGAAGTAAAGAGATTAGCTAATATAATAATGAAAGAGAAAAAGGAGAAAAAATAAAATGCTAAAATATTTGATTTTTTCTATAATCTCTTTCAGTTTAGGAATATTTGCTAGAGAGATCATAGAAATATTAGAAAGAAATAAAAGATATAAAACTGTAAAAAAATTAAGTGAACAAAATTTTAAAAAAGCAATGGAAGATTTAGAAATTAAATAGAGTTTTAATATAAGCTCTATTAGTTTCTTCATATTTAAAATTTGTTAGCAAAAAATCTACTAATTAGGAGTGTGTATGAATAGACAAGAGGCGATAAAAAAATTATATTTTGAATGTAAATATAATCAAAAAAAAATTGCTGAAACATTAGAAATTTCAAATAAATATGTCAGCAAGGTTTTGCTAGAAGATAGTAGATATAAAGAAGAAAAAGAAAAAAGAAAACTATTATCACAAAATAGGCATAGACAAAAAACAATTGACTATATAAAAAATAAAAGAAAATTAAATATGAATACTGAATATGAAAAATTAAAGCAAATGCATATACAGGCAAGTAGAGAATTATCTGGGGGAAAAAATATTAGCAATCGAGCATTTAGAAATTGGAATTCTTCTATTTATAAATATAATGATAAGACAAAATCATATTATTTGAAAAAGGGAATAGTAACTGGTTTTGATGTGCCTAAAAAAATAAACTGGAAAAGTTATTAAAGGAGGAACTTATAATGCTTGTAAAAATATTAGTAAACAACACTAATAATAGTAATGGCTATATAAAAGGTACAATAGAATTAAATCTTTTAAAAGAAGCATTAGAAAAAAATGTTATAACTGAAAATTCATATTATTATTTAAAAGATAAAATTATAAAAGAATATAAAATTTTTTGAAATGATTTGACTTAATATTACAACAGAGTTAACATATCAACTGGAAAATATATCAGTTGGGTTAGGAGATTGATATGCAAGTAAAAGTAATCAAGAAAATTGATGGAAAGTTAGACAGAAGGACAGGAAAAGTAATAACTGATAGATTAAGGGTATGTGCTTATTGTAGAGTAAGTACAGGAGATGAAGAACAAATAAATAGTTATGAATCTCAAAAAAAATATTATGATGAAAAAATTAATTCTAATTCACTATGGGTATTTGCTGGAATTTATGCGGATGAGGCGATTACAGGCACATTAGATTATAAAAGAAATGAATTTATGAGAATGATCACAGACGCAATGGAAGGAAAGTTTGATGTTATAATAACAAAATCTATTTCAAGATTTGCTCGTAATACACTTGATACATTAAAATATGTAAGAAAATTGAAAGAGAGAAAGATAGCAGTAATATTTGAAAAAGAGAATATAAATACATTAGAAATGTCTGGAGAGTTTTTACTTACAATATTAAGTTCAATTGCTCAACAAGAAAGTGAAAGTATTTCAGGAAATGTTAAGTTAGGATTAAAAATGAAAAAAGAAAGGGGGGAAATTGTAGGATTTAAACATTGCTTGGGATATGATTATGATAAAGATAGCCATGAAATTAAAATACAACAAGATGAGGCAGAAATTGTAAGACAAATTTTTAATAGATATTGTGAGGGAGCAGGTTCTACAATTATAGCAAGAGAACTTACTGAAGCTGGATATATTCCACCTAAAGGTGGAGAAAAATGGGCAGAGTCAACAATTAGAGGAATTATAAAAAATGAAAAATACAAAGGCGATGTACTACAAGGAAAGACATTTACAATAGACCCAATTACTCATAAAAGAATGGTTAATAAGGGCGAAGAAGATAAATATTATATAGAAAATAATCATGAAGCAATAGTATCAGCTGAAACATATGAAAAAGCACAAAAGATATTAGAAAAAAGATCCGGAGCAGTTGAAACTGGAAGAAGAAAAGGAAATTACAGTAGAAAATATACATTTAGCAGCAGAATTTTTTGTGGTTTTTGTGGTAGTGTATTTGTAAGAAGAAATTTATATAAAAATACAAAACATGAAACAAAAGTATGGCAGTGTATGAACTATGTAAAAAATGGTAAAAAATTTTGTCCTGAAACAAAAGCAATAAGAGAAAAAGTAATTGAAGATTGTTTTATCGAAGCTTATGAGCTGTTGTGCCAAGATAACAAAGAAGTAATAAATAACTTTTTAAATAGAATAGATGGCTTTTTAAGAGAAAATAACACAAAAAGTATATTACAAAAATTAGAAGTAAAAAAGCAGGGGATTGAAAATAAGATAAATTCATTGATAAATTTAATGATTGATGGTACAATAGACAAGGAAACATTTAATAAAAAGAAAATAGAATTAAATAAGAAGATTAAAAAGATTGAAAAAGATCAAGAACTATTCAAATGCCAACTTGACGATGAGAATAGTTTTGATTTTGGTGTTGAAAAAATTAAAAAAGTGTTTGATAAAGAAGCAAAAGATATTAGAGTGTTTGATAAGGATATATTCGAAGCATTAATTTATAAGGTCGTTATAGGCGATTATGACTCAAATGGAAATAAAGATCCATATGTAATAAGATTTATAGTAAAAAGTGGAATCGAAAATGTCAAAGACAAAATTGAAAGCAAGGTTATTGAAAATATATTAAATAAAGAAAATCTTATTTTGGATTTTTATAGTTGGCAAAATTATGTGTCTTTTGAAAAGCAAGCTGATGGAAGTTTAAGGAAAAAATTAGAAACTAAAATTAGAGTTAAGGTAGAACTAAACTCTGACAATACCACTCAATAGTGAATATGCAACTTTAAAAAATCATTGCAACCATCGATATACATGGCATGTGGAATGTGTGTCAGTACTAGAACTAAAGTAATATAAGTATCAGGAGATATTCTATAAGGATACTGCTGATGGAAAAAGTAAATTTTGGCATGTGTATACAGTAATAGCACAGAAAAAATAAGTTTGGGAGGATTTTTAATGAAAATGATAACATTATGTGGAAGTTTAAATATCAAAAAGAAATGATGATTATCGCAAGAGTATAAAAAACATAAGGAATAATAAATGTAGCAGTAAATATAGGAGAAGAGAAGAAAATAAAATGAATAAACAAACAATTGAAGAATGGACAAAATCAGTAGAAAAAATATCTACAGGATTTGAACAAATAAATACAGAACTAAAGAGAAAGTATATTATATGGAATATTGAAGTTTTTAATACATTAGCTTCACATATAAAAGAGAGTATAGCAACATTTGGAACAGGCTACCCATTTTATGTATTGGATGAAAATTTAGAAGGAGAAATACCAATTATCCAAGAACAAGTTAGATATAATAGACAATTAGTAAGAGATGGAGAACCATTTCAAAAATCTATATGGGAATGTAAAAAATGTTTAGATGAAAGATATGAACAAATGCCAGATTTAAAGACTATATGTAAACCATGCCCAAGAATTTCGAATAAGTTGAAGCCTAGAAAATTGATTAACAGGTTACCAGATATTGACATGTGGATTATTTGTAAAAATGGAAGTGTAGAAACAACACAAGAAAAATTGAGCAAATTATTAGAAAAAAATAATATGAGTACAAGTGATAAGAATCCTATTAATACAATAGAAGAACTAGAAGAAGTAACTGAACAGCTAAAACAGGGAATTATGCCAACAAGTTATTTGCCAATAGATTGCCATATTGTAGAAGAAAAAGATATATTAAAACTTCTTCAAATGGTGCCAGAGGAATTAGAAAAAGCTGACAAACAGAAGCAAATACCATATTTGCCAATTCTTCCAAAATCGTATAGAAAAGATTGGCAATATGATGATGAAGCATATAATTTTATTTATGATTATCTTTCAGCATTTACAGCTTTTGGATTTAATGGAGAATTAAAGGAAAGCTTAGAAGAAGGAAGAAAAATAGTAGCATCAAGATATTCTCCTCAAAAATTACTAGAATTTTTAAAACAATCAGCGACTGATTCAAACTTTAGAAGGTTTCAAACTAAAGAGTTAGAAGAAATATTTTTAAGAAAAGTAGAAAACTGGGGAGAAAAAGCAAAAATGAAAGAAATACAAGAAGAACTTGTAGAAGAATTATAAAAATATCATAAAATGAAAAGAGGAATAAAAATGAAAATAGATTTACATATTCATACTAAAATGTCAGATGGTGAGTTAACTCCTAAAGAAGTAATTGATAAAGCTATAGAAAACAAAGTGAAAGTTATTTCAATTGCAGATCATGATACTATAGAAGCATATACAGAAGAATTTATACAATATGCTGAAAACAAAGGGATAAAATTAATAAAGGGAGTAGAAATATCAACAAAAATAAATAAATGTGGCATACATGTATTAGGATATAACATAGATGTAGAAAATGAAAAATTTAAAGAAAGTTTATATAAAATAAGAAATGCTAGACATGAATATTTGTATAAGGTAAGCGAAAAATTAGAAAAACTAGGTTATTATATAAATACAGAGGAACTAGATAAAATTGATGCTGTTACTAAAGCACATATTGCATTAGATATTATAAAAAGTTCTAAAAATGAGCAAAAATTTTTAGATGAATTTGGACATATACCAGGAAAAGGAGAATTTATAGAAACAGTTATGAATGAAAATTGTCCTGCATATGTAAAAAAAGAAACAGTAACTCCTCAAAAAGCTGCCGAAATTATAAGACAAGCAAATGGAAAAGTTATATTAGCACATCCAGTAGCATACGAACATGAAGATGGACTAAATGAAGAAGATATTTTAAAAATAGTAAAAGATATGAATCCAGATGGAATAGAAAGCAATTACATATATATTGATAAGGATAATAATGAGTTTGATGAATGTGAAAAATGGAATCGATTTGCTAAAAATAATAATTTATTTGTAACAGTTGGAACAGATTTTCATAATAGTGATGGAATTAGACCAGAAATTGGTTTTGTAAATAAAAGAATAGAATTAACAGAAGATGAAATAGATGAAATTATAGAAAATTTAGAAAAATAAAGTATTTTTTAAATTTCTACAAATTTAGCGATAAAAAGGTGTATAATCATATATGAATAAAACAAAAATAAAGTAAAGGAAAATAAAAATGGAAAAAGAATTTAAATCAGGATTTGTAACTTTAATAGGAAGAACTAATGTTGGAAAATCAACACTATTAAACTTATTAGTAGGAGAAAAAGTTGCAGCAATAGCAAATAAAGTTCAAACTACAAGAACAGCAATAAGGGGAATTGTAAATAGAAAAAACTCACAAATTATATTTACAGACACACCAGGAATACATAAACCACATACAAAATTAAATGAAACAATGTTAGAAACATCTTTTACAAGTTTAGCAGATGCTGATGTAGTTTTATTTTTAATAGAAGCAACAAGTAATGAAATAGGAAGAGGAGACAGCAGAATAATAGAAAAATTAAAAGAAGATAAAGCAAAAACAATTTTAATTATAAATAAAATTGATTTAGTAAAAAGAGAAAAACTTTTAAATTTAATTGATTTATATCGCAAAGAATACGATTTTGAAGCGGTTATTCCTATTTCTGCAACAAATAGCAAATATAGAGAAATTATTTTAGACGAAATTGAAAAGAACTTAAAACCAGGACCTGCATATTATGATAAAGAAGAATATACAGATCAAACTTTAAGACAACTTGCAGAAGAAACAATAAGAGAAAAAGCATTAACACTTTTAAGAGACGAAGTACCACATGGAATATATGTAGAAGTTCAAAAAATGAAGCAAAGAACTAACAAAAATGGTGAAGAAATATATGATATTGAAGCCACAATTTACTGCCTAAGAGATTCACATAAAGGCATTATAATAGGAAAAAATGGAGAAATGTTAAAAAGAATAGGCAGAGCAGCAAGAATTGATATGGAGAATAATTTTGGTTTTAAAGTTAATCTAAAAACTTGGGTAAAAGTAAAAGAAGATTGGCAAGATAACAATTCAATAGTAAATAAATTTAAATTACAATAATTTTACCAAATATAAAATTTAAGTATAAAAACCATAAAAAAGCAGAAGATAAAATTAAAGGTAAAACTTTAAAAAGGAAGTGAAGCTGATGATAAAGAAAATTGCATGGAATGCCTTTAAAAATACAGGTGATATAAACGCATTTTTAGAACTAAAAGAAATAGAAAATATTGAAAAAAATATTATTGAAAACAAAGATATAAATGATATTAAAATAGAAGAAAAAAACATAATAAAATCAGAAAATTTATTGTAAACATAAAAAAGGAAATAAAAATGGCAAATACAAAAATAAGTGGAATAATATTATCTGAAAGTAATCTAGGAGATTTTGATAAAATGTTAACAATGTTAACACCAGGAATGCGGAAAAATATCTTGTGTAGCTAAAGGAGCACGAAGACCTAAAAGTGCTCTTTTAGCAGGTACACAGATGTTTTGCTTTGGAGAATATCTAGTTTACAAAGGAAGTAGTACATATCATATAAATTCAGTTGAACCAATTGAAATATTTTATAATTTGAGAACAGATTTAGATAAATTAAAATATGCAGTACACATTAATAAAATTGTACAAGATGTAACACATGAAAATCAAAATTGCTATAATATTTTACAATTATTATTAAACACATTATATACAATCTCTGAGACGGATAAAGATTTAGACTTTGTTATAAGTATATTCAAATTAAGGCTATTATGTATATTGGGATTTAAACCAAGAGTCGATGAATGCACTATATGTAAACAGAAAGATAATATACAATATTTTAGTATAAAAGATGATGGCTTTAAATGTGCTACATGTGGTAAACAAGATAAGTCTGCAATAACAATATCAGAAAGTACAAAAAATGCAATTATGTATACAGTTAAAGCACCAGCAAAAAAGATATATTCATTTAATATAAAATCAGAAGCTTTAGAAGAATTTAAATTAATAGCGAAGTTATATTTTAATCAAAAATTAGAAAAAGAATATAAATTAGAAGAACTATTTTAAGACAAAGATACAAATTTTAGCGAAAGAACTTGAAAAAAAATATAATAACAGATATAATAAAGATATCAACTAGACAAACTAAAAAGAGAAGGGAGCGATTTTTATGAAAATAAAAATAACAGGAAAGGAACTAAAGATAACAGAAGCAATTAATGATTATGTTGAAAGAAAAATGGAAAGAATTGATAAATATTTTAAAGGTATTGAAAATTCAGAAGCTGAAGTTACATTAAAAACAGAAAGAGAAATACAAATAGCTGAAATTTCTGTAGTAGTAGATGGAGAAAAATATAGAGCAGTAACAGAAGATAAAGATATGTATGCATCTATTGATAAAGACATCGATATACTAGAAGGACAAATCAGAAAAACAAAAACTAAAAAAGAAAAAATGATGAGAGAAGGTTCAATAAAAAACATAGAAGTATCACTTGAAAAAGAACCAGAAATAGTAAATGAAATAGTAAAAACATCATATTATAGCATTAAACCAATGCTACCAGAAGATGCAGTATTAGCTTTACAAGAACAACCAACACATAATTTTTTAGTATTTATAAATGTAGAAACAGGAAAAGTAAATGCTGTACACAAACTAAAAGATGGTAAAAATTATGGTTTAGTAGAACCAGAGGCATAAAGGAAAAAACGGTATTAGAAAGATAAGCTCACACCGTTTATGTATGAAAATAATCTTAAAAAATAAAGGCAGGAAATCAAATCCTGCCTTTATGTATTTTATAAATAAAATAATAAAAACAAAATTTAACTTCCTACCATAATGACTAATTAAAAAAATTAACTAATTAACTATTTCATATTTCTTTCAGCTTGCTCAATCATTTTTTTAACCATTTGTCCACCTATTTTACCAGCATCTCTGGCTGAAATGTCACCATTATATCCGTCTTTTAAATTAACACCAACTTCACTAGCTACTTCATATTTGAATTTATCTAAAGCAGTCATAGCTTCTGGTACTAACTTTTTATTTGAATAGTTTGCCATTGTTTTTTCACCTCCTGTGATATTACAACTAGAAAAAACTTTTGTTTTTCTACTACTATCATTTGCAAAAATAGAAAAAATAATCAGGAAATTTTTAGAAAAAATATTGCAAATAAAAAAAGATATTTGTATAATGGGGATTGCAAAAAAGCATATGCATAAAATACTAAAAAAATTAAAAATATATTAATATAAAAAATAGGTTTATAGGTAAAACCGTTATAAAAATCTAAATACAAAAGTAAGGAGAAAAAAGATAATAATCTTTTGAAAAAGTAAAATGTACAAATTAATAGCAGTAGATTTAGATGGAACATTGTTAAATAGTTATGGAGCTGTTACTGAAAATACAAAAAATGCAATAAAAAAAGTAGAAGAACAAGGAGCAAATGTAATAATAGCATCAGGACGACCTATTGATTCAATAATGACAATAGCGAACGAAATAGGTAGTGATAAATATTTTATAGCTGGAAATGGTGCTATAGTTTATGATATGAAAAAAAAAGAAATTATATACGAAAAATGTTTACCTAAACAAAAAGTTTTAGATATTATAAAAATTTGTGAGGAAAATAGTATTGGATATAATGTATATACAGAAAAAGAAATATTAACAACATCTTTAAAATACAATGTTTTATATTATCATAAAGAAAATTTGAAAAAGCCAGAAGACAAAAAAACAAAAATAAGTATTATTAATAATATGTATGAATATATAGAAAATGACGAAAATTCACGATTTTTGAAAATAACAGTATGTGATGAAAATAAATTTGTTTTTAATTCTATAATTAGAAAATTAAAAGAAATTCGAGATATAGAAGTTTTGGAAGTGTCACATATGGCAAAAAAAATGATAAGACAAGGAACTGAAGAATTTTCGGTAGAATATTTCTATACAGAAATTTCTAGAGCAAATGTAGATAAATGGAATGCAATAGAGTTTTTAGCAGAAAAAATGGGAATAAACCAAGATGAAATTATGGCAATAGGTGATAATATAAACGACAAAGAAATGATTGAAAAAGCAGGTTTAGGAGTAGTAATGGCTAACAGCACACCAGTAGTTGTAAATATTGCAAACGAAGTAACAGCAGGCAATAATGATGAAGGCGTAGCAAAAATATTACAAAAACATTACAAAAATATTAACTTTTAATAACACTATGTAATTTAATTGATTTTACATAGTGTTTGCGGTAAAATAAAATAAATGATTATTTTGTAAAAAAATAAGAGAAAAATAAATTTTAAGGGAGGAATTTGTGATGGCAACAAATCCAATGCAAAGAAAAGCAAGAAACTCATTTTTATTAGGAATGTTAGTAATGTTATTAATTTCAGGAGTTATAATAGCATTATTATTCATGCAATTGATGAATAAAATGAAAAAAGAACAAGAGGAAAAGTCAAATAGTTATACAGCATATGTATTAAATAAAGATGTAAAAGCAGGCCAAACAATAACAGAAGATATGTTTACACAACAAACAGTAAATAAAGCATTAGTACCAAGTAATGCAACAAGTGATTTAAGTGTTATACAAAATTATTCTTTAAAAGATAAAGAAGGAAATGCAGTATCAACTGAATATCGTAATTCTAATGGAGAAACTGTATCAACAATGTATATAACACTGGATAATACTAAATATGAAGTAAAAAAAGAGGACGAAACAGATAGTTATTATATAACAAAAAATGGACAAAAAGAATATTTGGATTTAGTTACAGCACCATTAATAGCTAAAGTAAATATGAAGAAAAACACTTTAATTACAACAGATTTATTAGCACAAGGAACAGTAAAAAATGATATAAGACAACAAGAATATAATGTTGTAGTAATGCCAATGGATTTAGTGACAGGAGATTATATAGATATAAGACTTATGTTACCAAATGGACAAGATTTTATAGTAGTATCTAAAAAAGAAGTTACAATTCCAGTAGTAGGAGGAACAGATTCTTCAGACACTTTAAATGTTAACTTATCAGAAGATGAGATCTTACATATGAGTTCTGCAATAGTAGATGCAGCAAGCTTAAATGGAGCTAAACTTTATGCTACAAAATATACAGATGCGGGAATTCAAGAGGCATCAACTCCAAACTATGTTGTAAGAGATGCAGTTTCTAAAGAATTACAAGCAGATCCAAATATATTATCAAGTGCAATGGAAACATTAAGAGCAAGATATAATGCAATAGATACAGGAACAATGAATACATATAGAGAAAATGCTTTAAATAGTCAAGGAGATCAAGCTCAAACAAACTTAGAAACAAATATGAGTGAAAGTATAACAAATTCAAAAACAACAAGAAAAGATTACTTAGAAGGATTATCAGGAGAAACTTCAACAACAACAACATCAACATCAAACTAAAAAATATAAAAAGGAGAGATACTTATGAAAAAGATAGGGTTTATAGGAGCCTACGACAAAACAGATTTGATTATATATATAGCTAAAATACTTACTGTATTAAATCAAAAAGTATTAGTAATAGATGCAACAATAAATCAAAAAGCTAGATATGTTGTACCTGTTATAAACCCTACAACTGAGTATGTGACAGAATATGAAGATATAGATATAGCAGTTGGATTTCAAAATGTTGAAGGAATAAAAAGATATATTGGACTTTCAGAAGAACAAGAATTAGAATATGACATTATACTAATAGACACAGACAACTACATAGGTTTTGAAGGATTTAAATTAAATGAAGCAATTAAAAATTACTTTGTAACATCTTTTGATGCGTTTTCGTTAAAAAAAGGATTAGAAATAATAAATACAATTGAAGAACCAATTAGCATGACAAAGGTATTATTTTCAAGAGAAATGCTAAAGGAAGAAGATGATTACTTAAACTTTTTATCATTAGGATATAAAGTTATTTGGAATGAATACAGAATATATTTTCCAATGGAAAATGGCGATTTAAGTGTAATTTATGAAAATCAAAGAGTAGCCAAAGTTAAGTTTAAGAAATTAAGTATTCAATATAAAGATGGCTTAGCATATATTACAGAAGAGATTTTGGGAGATTCTAATGAAAACAGAGTTAGAAGAGCTATAAAGACAATAGAAAAAGGAGTATAAAAATGTCAGTAATTACATTTTGGAATAATGGAAAAGAACAAACTGGAAAAACATTATCGATTACAGCTATTACAACACAGATGTCAATAGAACATAATTATAAAATTCTTGTTATTTCAACAGGACATAAAGATACAACTTTAGATAGATGCTTTTGGGAAGAAAAGAGAAAAAAGAAAAACCGTGGATTGTTTGGACCAAATACTGATACAGCTATGGAAGACGGAATAGTTGGAATCGAAACTATTATGAGAAGTGGAAAATTACAACCAGAAAATATAACAAATTATACAAAAATAGTTTTTAAAGATAGACTAGAAATATTGCCATCTTTTAAGGGTGAAAAACTAGAATATGAAGAAATAAAGCAAAATTATCCGGAAATCATAAATTTAGCTAATAAATATTATGACTTAGTGTTTGTCGATTTAGATGCAGAATTAGGAGAAGCGATTACAGAACAAATATTGCAAAACTCAAATTTGGTTATTGCAAATTTAAGTCAAAGATTAGTCAGCATAAATAAATTTATGGAATTAAGGGAAGAACAACCAATGTTTAATTCTAAAAAGATATTGTTGTTAATAAATAGATATGACAAATTTTCAAAATATACAATAAAAAATATTACGAGATATATGGGAGAAAAAAATAAAGTATTAACAATACCGTATAATACATTATTTTTTGAAGCGTGTGAGGAAGCAAAAGTACCAGACTTGTTTTTAAGACTTAGAAGAAGCATTGATGAAGAAGATAGAAATTATATATTTATACAAGAAGTAAAAAGGGCATCAGATGCAATTATATATAGACTACAAGATTTAGCAATGAAAATGTAAGGAGGTTAACTAGACCATGACAATAACTAATATTGTTCTAATACTAGTTGTTATAGCTGTTGCAGGATATGTAATATACTATAGCATTAAAAAGAAAAAAGAAGCACCAGTAGAAACAGCTTTAAATGTAGATGATAAAACATATACAATAGATATGATGACTGAATTTGTAAAGAAAAGACTTGATGAAATCACAAAAATCAATTTATATGATATTGGACTTTCAGAAGAAGAATTAAAAAGAAGAAAAAATAAAAAATATGAATTGAAAAAAGCTTTAAAAGGTTGTACATATGGTGATGTAAATGATAAAAAATATGTTAAAGAATTAATATTTGATTTATTAGAAAAAGAATATGGAGTAAGTGAAACAAATATATCAAAAGCAATACCATTTGATATTCCATCATTACTTACAGCACAAGACAAATTTGATATTTTACTTTATGCATTTAAAAAAGAATTTGGATATGAAGCTTTAACAGAGTTAATAAAGAAATATAATTTAGGAGATTTAAAATATGTAGAAGGAGAAACAAAACCTTCTTATGTTATAACTTCAACAGAAATAGAAGATATATATGAAAAAGAAAATATAGTCTTAACATTTTCAGACAAATTAAGTGTTGTAGTACAAAGAATATATCAACATTATAAAGGATATAGTGCAATAGATGAAGTAAGAGATATGAATATAGATGGTGTATCTGGTGGTGTATCTGGTTTACCAGAAAGCTTTTTAAGCCAAGTTGCACAAACAGATGGAGACTATTTAAATCAAGTAGCTGAACACAAAGTTCCAAGAGCTTGTGACAGTATATGGATATTCTTCCAAGGTAAATCAATAAGACTAGCATTTTTATCATTTGGAACAGAAGCAGAATTAAAAAGAGTATGTCAAAATATTTATAAATACAATAACCCAGGACAATTATCAGATACAAATGGTTATAAGATCAATGAAATGAAAGATGGTTCTCGTGTAGTTGTTGTAAGACCAAGCTTCTCTGAAACATGGGCATTTTTCGTAAGAAAATTTGACGTAAAGAGAGCAACACTAGAACAACTAGTTAGAGATCCAGGAAAAGAAGATGCAATAGAATTATTAAAATATCTAGTAAAAGGAGCAAGAATCACAGCGATTACCGGTGAGCAAGGTTCTGGTAAAACAACATTACTTATGGGGATGATTGAAAATATTTATGAAACAATGAATATAAGGGTTCAAGAAACTGCATTCGAGCTTCATTTAAGAAAAATATACCCAACAAGAAATATTTTAACATTCCGTGAAACAGATACAATATCTGGACAAGAAGGTTTGGATGTTCAAAAGAAAACAGATGGTTCTGTTAACATCATTGGTGAGGTTGCAACAGACCCCGTAGCATCTTGGATGATACAAGCAGCCCAAGTTGCTTCTAAATTCACATTATTTACTCACCATGCTAAAACATTCCCAAACTTAGTAACAGCATTAAGAAACTCAATGTTAAGAACAGGAGTGTTTACAGATGAAAAAACTGCAGAAGAGCAGGTTGTACAAGTTTTAAATTTTGATATACATCAAATTAAAGACTTTAGAGGAAAAAGATATATAGAAAGAATTACAGAATGTATTCCAATTGAAAGTAAAAGTGAATACAATTTTGACCATAGAAAAGAAAAAACATTAGAAGGAAAATTTGATAAATTTTTCGATAATGCAACAAGATATTTTGAAAAATCAACAGATAAAAAATTATATACATATAGAAACATTATGGAATACATAGATGGAGAATATGTAATAACAAACCCAATTTCAGAACAAAACTTAAGAGATATGAGAAACAACATGGATGCAGCAGATGTAGAACAATTTGACAAATTTGTTGAGAAACACTGGGGAAATCAATTAGCTAAAAAAGAAACAGTAACTGTATCAGCAGAAACAGAAGAAAAACCTAAAAAAAGAGGAAGAAAAAAGAAAACAGAAGTTTAAGTACTAAATATAAGGAGGAGGTGCTAATTTAAAGTGGACAATACATTTATATACTATATAATGGGTGGAGCAGCAGGAGCTTTTGTAATAATTGCACTAATATATTATGTACTATCAAAAAAAATGCAAACTTCTGAATACAAAAAAATTCAAAGATTACAAGAGGGAACTAAAGAAAAATCTTTTTCTACAGAGGTATTATTTCAAAAATTATATTTAACATACATAAAAATACCATTTATAAAAAGATATGTTTTGAAAATCAGAAGAAGATTGGAAATTATTAATATAGATGATGAGTATAATACAAGAAAAGGAACAGCAAAGATTTTAACAAAAACATTTGCAATAATAATTCCTATAATAATTATTACAATTGTAATGACATCACAAAATATCTTATTAATGACAATATTACTTATTTTTGAACTATTTATGATAGATACATTTATAGACGGTTCAGTAGATAAAATTGATAATAATATTTTAAAAGAACAAATAGACTTTTTCTCAGAAATAAGACATGCTTATCATGAATATAACATGGTTGAAGAAGCTATATACCAAGTATCGCAAGATGAGGAAAAAGATGTTTCTAGACAAGGTGAAAAGATATATGAAATATTAATATCAGATGATCCAGAAAATGAGTTAGAAAAATATTATGATATAGCACCAAATAACTTCTTGAAAGAATTTGCAGGGGTATCATATCTAACAAAAGAATTTGGTGATAGGAAAGTAGATGGAGCATCATTATACTTAAAAAATGTAAATAATATTACACAAGAAATGCAATTAGAAATACTAAAAAGAGATAAATTGAATTATGTATTTCAAAGTTTATCTGTTATAGCAATTGCTCCAGTATTGATGTTAGAACCATTAAAAAATTGGGCAGTAAGTAACTTCTCATTTACTGCAAGTTGGTATAATGGAAAGCCAGGAATGATAGTACAAATGTTAATATTATTGATAACTTTTGTATCATATATTTTAGTAAGAAAGTTAAAAGATAATGGCTCAACAGCTATGAATACTAAAAATACAGAAAATCCTTGGCAAGCAAGATTATATAAGAAAAAACCAATAAAAAAGGTTGTAGATTTATTTATACCTAAAGTAGGAACAAAAGAATATAGAAAAGTACAACAAATGTTAAAAGATTCTGCTTCACCATTGAAAATGGAGTGGTTATATATAAATAGGATTACAATTGCAGTTGTTACATTTTTTGCTTCGATTATATTGTTTGCACAATTACATCAAGTTGCTATAAATTATGTTTATACAGAACCAACAACAGATTATGATATTATTGGTGGACTTTCAGAAAAAGACGAAAAAAAGGCAATGGAATTAACAGAGCAAGATAATATATTTTTGGATAGATTTAGAGGAAAAACAAATACTACAGAGGCACAAATAAAAAATGCACTTTCAAGTTCAAAATATTACAGAGATGCAGAAGATAGTGAAATTGAAATTGCAACAGAAAGAATATATAATAAATTACAGATTGTAAATAGTGAATATATGAAATGGTTCGAATTATTACTTGCCTTTGTATTTGCATTAGTAGGATACATGGGACCAATGGGACTTTTATTCTTCCAAGTAAAAATGAGACAGTTAGAAATGGAAGATGAAGTAATGCAATTCCAAACAATTATATTAATGCTAATGAGAATAGAAAGAGTTAATGTTGAAATAATTCTAGAATGGTTAGAAAGATATTCTAATATATTTAGACCTTCAATTACAAAATGTGTGAATAACTATGAAGCTGGTGCATGGGAAGCCTTAGAGGCTATGAAAGATGAAGTTACATATTTACCTTTAATTAGAATAATTGAAAGCTTGCAAGCAGCAGTAGAAAAGATACCAATTAAAGATGCATTTGATGAACTAGATTCAGAAAGAGAATATTATCAAGCAAAAAGAAAAGAATCAAATGAAAGATTAATAAAAAGAAAAGGTATGATAGGAAAAGTTATAGGTTTTGCTCCAATGGTATGTTTATTTGTAGGATACTTAATTATACCACTAGTATTTATAGGATTAACAAGTATGTCATCATCATTTAGTTCAATGACTGCAACAAAAGCAAAATAATAAGGAGGAAACTCTATGGAAAATGCATCAAAAGCATTAATTATTGCAGGAAGTTTATTAATAGGATTACTAATAATAAGTGCGTTAGTATTAATGTTTAGTAATTTAACAGCATATCAAAAAACAAATACAGAAACAACAAGAGAATCACAAATAGTAGAATTTAATAATCAATACGAAACATACAATAGACAAGATGTAAGAGGTAGTGAATTATATTCATTATTAAATAAAGTTATAGATTATAACAGAAGAGAATCAACAGAGGGAACTGGTTGGTCTGATAAAGGCCAAACAGTTTCATATGAACAAATGACAATAATATTTAAAATTGATGTTTCAAAACTAACAGCAGATAATCAGTCAAATAAATTATTTGCAAAAGCAAATGGAAATACATACACAATAAATAGAAATTCAAATACATTTGAAAGTTCAATAAAAAATGAAGTTGATAGAATCGAAAAAAAATATGGACAAGATTCACTAACAAATTTGACAACAGGAATGTCAGGAATATTTATTGATTCCAGAAGTACAAGTGATCAAGAAGTAGCAGTAAGTAAATTTAATTCAGCATCTAAAAAAGTAAAGGTTACTAAATGGGATGATATAAAATCAGGTAGTACAATAAGGAATGATATATATAAATATTATGAATATATACAATTTAAAAGAGCATATTTTAAATGTACAGGTACAACATACAATAGGCAAACAGGCAGAATTACAAAAATGGAATTTGAATTTACAGGAAAATTTAATTAATAAGGAGTAAATTGTAATATGGAGAATGCATCAAAAGCATTGCTTATGGCTGCAGGAGTATTAATAGGTGTTCTAATATTATCATTAGCAGTATATTTATTTGCAAACTTTGGTACAGCATCAGCAGAAATACATAAGCAAAAAGATATGAATGAAATAAATAAATTTAATACACAATTTACTTCATATGAAGGAAAAGAATGCACGATACATGATATAGTATCAGTAGCTAATCTAGCAATTGATAATAATACAAATTATTCTTTAACAGCACAAACTGGTAATAATTATTATATTACTGTTAATATCCAATCTGGACAACAAAATTTACAAAAATATTTATTAAATACTACAACAAGTAAAATAGATAATGATAAAGTAAATGAATTGATAAAAAATGATTCAAATAATTTGAAATATTATACAGACAGTAATGGAGAACAACAGATTTCATTGCAAAAATACACATGTACAACAATAATAAATACGACAACTCAAAGAGTGCAAACAGTAACATTTAAAAAAATGTAATAAATATATAGAGGAAAATAATGAAAAAAATAGCAGTGTTTTTTTTAATAATAATTATTATAATAGTAGGAATGTCATATATGTACATGAATTATAAATCAAACTATTATAGTGCAAAAAAGGGAAATGAACAATTTTCAAGCTATTATAATAAGGAATTTAAAGGTACAGTAATTGCAACATTGGTGAATAAAGCATATGATAACAATTTAACTGGAAATGTTGAAAGAAATGAAAAAGGTAAATTTATAGAAAATGATACTAATTCAATAAAAATAGATATAAAAATGTTAGATACTGACAAGACTTATGATATGGAAACTTTATATTCAGGTGGAATGGACAAGTTTGTAAAATATTATAGTCAAATAACATTTAAATGTACAAAAATAGAATATCATAAATCAACAGGAAAAGTTAAATATATGCTTATAGAACAAGTAACACAATAAAATGTAAATTAGTTATTAAGATTTCCAATCTAATAAGTTTGGAATATAGTATAAACAAAAGTAAAAATTAAGGAGGAAATAATTATGGAGAATGCATCAAAAGCGTTAATTATTGCAGGTGCAATATTACTTGCAATATTAATTATATCATTAGGAATAATGATTTATCAACAAGCATCAGGAGTTGTAAACAATAATTCAATGACAGAGGTAGATGTTTCAACATTTAACTCAAAATTTGAACAATATTTAGGTTCAAATGTAAGAGGAGCACAAGTAAATGCACTTATAAATACTGTAAACACAAATAATATGTCACAAGACGATGATTCTAAAAAAGTAACAATTAAAGGAAATACAACAAATACAGCACAAGCAACAGATTATAAAAAAGATTATAAAACAGGTTCAACATATAAAGTTACAGTAACTAAAAATACAAAAGGTGGATTAATTAGTGAAATAACAATAGTAGAAAATACATAATAAAGAGTTTTATAGGAGGAAAGATATATGGAAAACGCGTCAAAAGCGCTAATTATTGCAGGTGCAATATTATTAGCAATATTAATTATATCATTAGGAATAATGATTTATCAACAAGCATCAGGAGTTGTAAACAATAATTCAATGACAGAGGTAGATGTTTCAACATTTAACTCAAAATTTGAACAATATTTAGGAGCAAATGTAAGAGGGGCACAAGTAAACGCACTTATAAATACAATAAATACAAATAATATGTCACAAGACGATGATTCTAAAAAAGTAAAATTAGATGGACAAACAAAGGCTCAAAATGATAATGCTAAAAATTACAAAACAGGTTCAACATATAAAGTTGAAGTAGTAGAAAACACAAAAGGTGGCTTAATAAGTAAAATAAAAATAACTGAAAATACATAGTAGCATTGTAATTTAAAGGAGGTGATATTATGGAAAATGCAGCAGATGCATTAAAAATGGCTGCAGCGGTTTTGGTATTTGTTATGGCACTTTCCATAACTATCAACTCTTTTACTGAAACTAGAATTGCAGCTACAACCATATTAAATAATAAAGATAAAGAATATGATTATACATATGTAGAAGATAATGGTACAACAGAGAGACTAGTAGGTCTAGAAAGTATAATTCCAACTATTTATAAAGCATATAAAGAAAATTATAAAGTTATGTTTGATGCTAGCATATTAGGTAATGACGGAGTATATGAGAAAATAAATAGTGAAACAGGCATAAAAGAAGCAGTTTATTCAATAGATTTGCAAAAAGAAGTATTGGGTAGTGATACTCAAAAAGAACAATTTATAATGGCAATATTGTATGGAAGTAAATATTCTGATTTTTCTACTGTAAAGACAGCTTTTGAGAAGAATTTAAAAATAGTCTTGAATGAAAATGGAATTTATGGTAGAATAAATGGGAAAGTTAAAGAGAGTATAGGAATTTATTATCAAGAAGAAAGTGGAAACGCAGGAGAAGGTACGGAAGAATCTAATGTGCCAGATGCAAATAAAACTGAAAAAAGAGTAATAACTTATACTTCAATATAAATAAAAAAGATATGTAATATCTAAAGGAGGAAATTATGGGAGATACATTAATTACTGTAATAGCAATAGTATTAGCAGCTGTTTTAATGTTTGTTTTTCCGCTAATGACAATGTCAGATAGAACAGATGATGTATCACAACTATCAGTAGAAACAGCAACAACTGATTTTGTGGATGATGTACGTACAACTGGAAAGTTAACAATGGACAAGTATAGCAAATTTGTTGAAAATATTTCTGCAACAGGAAATAGTTATGATGTAGAAATGGAACTTAATGTTTTAGATGAAAACCCAGGAAAGAAAACAACACAAGCTGAAAAAACAAGAATCGGTGAAAATGTATATTATACAATGTATACTTCACAAATTTTAGATACAATAAATCCAAGTAATGGGGTAACTAAAACTTTAGCATTAAAAGAAGGAGATATGTTTACAGCAAGTGTTAAAAACACAAACTCAACATTATCACAACAATTAAAGAATTTCTTTTATTCTGTAACAGGAAATGATACATATACAATTGCAGCAGAACATGGTGGAATAGTTACTGCAAATGGAAGTGGAAATTAAAATATAGACTTATTAGCTTGTAATATGTATATTACAAGCTTTTATTATATACGAAGGAAAGTGAATTATGAAAATACAAAATCTAGCAGTAATATTTATAATAATAATATTACCAATTTCATTAATTTTAACTGCATATGTACAAAATCAGGTAAAAACACTAGAATTGCAAATGAATTATGATACAAAATTAACAACAGCAACATATGATGCAGTTAAAGCATTTCAATTAAATACTGTAAATAGTAGTACATCAGATTTAGCTAACTCAAAACTAAGAGATATAAAAGCATCTGTAAATACATTTTTTAATTCGGTTGCAACACAATTTAATTTATCTGGATATAATAAAGATGTATTAAAGACATATGTACCAGCACTTGTATATACAATGTATGATGGATTATATATATATTCACCATTTACTAATAAATTGGATTCAGAAGATGAAGGAGAAACATACAAAAATGGTGACAGAGTAACAGATTTAAAACCATATATACATTATAGTTGTAGATACAAATTAGGTAGTGATACAAATGTTGTTATTACATATTCTTTAGATAATTATATAACTGTACAAGGAATAGTAAATGGAAAGGCTGTAAATAAATCAGGATATGTATTAAATAATATTACTGAATCAAATGGAAAAGTATATTATAGAAATGTTGAAATACCAACAGAAACATTAACAGAAATTAATGCATTATATACTAATTCTAATAATCAAGCAGCAGATACAGCTAATTATACATATACTAAAATTAATGGAGTAAAATATTATACTAATAATGGTGGAAACAGTTGGTTTTCAATTTTAAATGGAACAAAATATGAACAACAAAATACAAAATACAAAACAATTAATAATGCAGGGCAGTTATATTATAAAGAAGCAAAAGAGTTTACAGATTGGTTAAGCTCAACAGGATTAATGGATCTAAAACCAATTAATGCTGTTGATGAAGATGGAAATTTACTAGCTAATAATAGTACAAGTTCAGATAAATTTAATTTTGATTATAAAATATTTCAATTAAGTAATGGTAATACTAATATAGAAGATCCAGATTCTAAGTTTAATCAACATAGATTAGCAGTAATTAGATATACAATAGAAAGAGATTTATCAATAGCAATAGCTAATTATAATAATTATTCAGGGGTAACAACAAATTTCCAAATGCCTAAATTACAAGAAGATGAGTGGGATAAAATATTAAATAATGTTTCTGTAATAAGTTTTATGCAAGGATTAAGTATAGGTGGAAAAATATATAATGGATATTCAATTGTTGCAAATACAAAAACAGAAGAAGTTGTAAATACTGATTCTATATATCTAATAACAGATGATGGAGAATATCATAGAGCCACAGAAAATGGACTAAATGAAAAAAATATTACAGGAGCATATTTAAATACTGATTTTGAGAGAAAGTCAATTGCAGGAGATAATTCAACAACATATTTTTATCCACATAATGAATCTGCAAGCTATAAATCTATAGTAATGCAAAATGATGTGGTAGACATAGATGCAGATTATAATGGAAGTATCTATAAGTATATGCAATCATTAGGAAATAGTAGTAAAGTCGCTCAACAATATTATACAACATTAGGAAGAGAAAGATGGAGCATGTATAAGACTAATAATAATTCAACAGAGCAAATAAAGAAAATGTTAAATTAGGCATAATAACATAAAAAATAAATAAGAGAATAAAATTTAAAAAAAAGTAAATACTAATAATAGTAAATTTAAGGAGAATTTAAATGAAAAAATTTCTTAAGATGCTATTATTAGTATTTTTTTTATTAATAATATTTGTATATGTATTAGTAATTGAAAAAATTCCAAGTAAAATAACCTTGTTTGAAGGAGAAAAAATGGAATTAAAGACAATATTAGGGATAAAAATAGAAGATGAAGGATTAGAAACTGTGGAAGCATCTTCAAATTCGGGATATAAGCAAAATTTACAAGTAAGTTTGTTTGAAAATATTACTCTAAAAAATGTAGATGTAAGTGTAATACCTAAAACAAAAGTAATACCATTAGGAAATATAGCAGGAGTAAAATTATATACAAATGGAGTATTGGTAGTAGGAATGTCAGAAATTGAAGGAATAGATAATAAAAAATATAAGCCATATGAAAATACTGGAATAAAAGAAGGGGATACAATTGTAAAAATAAATAATGTTCAAATAAATTCAACTGATGAACTTATTGAAAATGTTAATAAGTCAAATGGAGAAAATATAAAAATAAACTATATTCATGAACAAGAAACAAAAGAATGTAGCATAATTCCAGTAGAAACAAATAAAAGTGAATATAAACTAGGATTATGGGTACGAGATAGTGCGGCAGGAGTTGGAACAGTAACATTTTATGAACCAGATACAAAAACATTTGGAGCCTTAGGACATGGGATAACAGATATAGATACAAATGAGCTAATAAATATATCATCAGGAGAATTTATAACAACTAGAATATTAAATATAACAAAAGGTGAAAGTGGAACACCTGGAAAAATACAAGGAACAATAGATAATCAAAAAAATATAGGAACAATAAGTAAAAACACAAAGTTTGGAATATATGGAAAAGTAGACAATATATCTAGTTTAAATATAGATAAATCAAAAGAAATGGAAGTGGCCTTAAGAGATGAAATCAAAACAGGAAAAGCACAAATTTTATGCAATTTAGATAATAATATGCCACAAATGTATGAAGTAGAAATAGAAAAAATTTATAAAGAAAATAACTATGATAACAAAAGCATGCAAATAAAAGTAACAGATAATAAATTAATTGAAAAGACAGGAGGAATAATACAGGGAATGTCAGGTTCACCTATACTCCAAAATGGAAAATTTGTTGGAGCAGTAACACATGTAATGGTAAATAATCCATTAGAGGGATATGGAGTATTTGCAGATATAATGTTAAAAAAATCAAAAGAAATTGAATAAAATAAGTATTGAAAAATTGATAAATAATAAATAAAAAAATATATATGCAAATTTAAAAATTTTAATGAATTTGCAACATTATAGGAAATATGGTATAATAGAGTTAGTTGCAATGGTGCAACAAGAGTACAAGGAGACGCAGGAGGAAGTGGCAATGAGTATGAGTCTTGATGAAAAAAAAGAAAGTCGGAGTTTAACTCCGACAGAGGAGTATGCAACAGAAGTGCAGGATGTAATGTTGAAGTATGCTAAGATACTTCAGCATATAGAAACCCAGGAGAAACTTCAGATGAAAAAGGCTGAAGGAAACATTCCTAAACAGGGAGAAATCATTGAAAAATATGATTCTTCCAAAAAGAGTCTTGAATCTTGGAAAAACCAAGAATGTCTGAGACTCCAGGCAGAACTGAACCAGAGATTTAAGGATTAGTCTCCAAAAAAACCGGCTTACGAAAGTATAGCCGGTTTTTTGTAATATATATAATATATTTTTGAGTCTATAAATTTTACAGAAATAGATTAATAGAATAAATTAATCAACTAACATAGGTCCAATTTCTGTAACTGTTCCAGCACCTATGGTTATAACAATATCATCTTTTTGAACATTATCTTTTATATATTTAACACAATTATCAAAATCAGACATATATAAAGCTTTTTTACCTAAAGAAGTAATTTTATCTGCTAAATCTTTAGAAGAAATATTATATGTATTAGTTTCTCTTGCAGCATAAATATCTAAAATAATAACATTATCAAAATTTTGTAAAGCTTCGGCAAAATCATCTAATAATAATTTTGTTCTACTATATGTGTGTGGTTGAAATATTGCCCAAGATTTATTGTATTTTTTATTTTTTAAAGAATTATAAGTTGCTTTTATTTCAGTTGGATGATGAGCATAATCATCATATACACTTACATTGTTATTTATTTTTCCTTTAAATTCAAATCTTCTATGAGCACCTGTGAATTTTATTAATGCATCTTGAATATCTTTTTTAGAAATTCCATATTCTGTTGATATTGCAGTACA
>OGXW01000452.1_pt1 | contig 30696 bp, 27 predicted proteins | sample 1576341 | NCBI WGS metagenome assembly OGXW01 (sample SAMEA3541592, study PRJEB24748) | human gut metagenome | biome: human gut; feature: human-associated habitat; material: faeces | place: China | collected 2012
AGAGAATCGTGAACAGGTCATCGTGCAGCGAAGTCTCATCAATACTCAGTCGAGTCCCGCAGTTCTTGGGTAACAGAATCCAGTCGGAGGCGTGGTCTTTCTGTTCCCATTGGTTGAAGCCGCTCAGAACTTCCTTGTAATTGCGACGGAAGCTGCCTGCATCAACGGTCCAGCGGTGAGCTGCCGAGCAGCAGGTCACCGGAGAGGTTGCCATATACTCCTTTTAAAAAAACCGCGAACTCCTCAGAGTAGCGGGTACCTTCATACACAAGAGGATAGGGGTTGATGATTACGTTGTGCCCCTCCTTGTCAAGCCATCTGCGACGCCTGACATGAAGGACAACCTTACGGTTACGGATTGGGAAATCCTCGATTGTTGTCGGTTCGGTAAACCCATTGGGACGTAATCCATTGAACTCGTCTGTGCGGTTGTCTTTTTCATCAAGATAGATATGGACTATCTGTGTATAGTGGTCTCCGGGCTTGGGAGCAACGACTTCGACATCCATTCCGGTGATATCGAAGAAATCCATAATGGAGGGAGGCAGCACAAGGGAGGCCAGTTGCGAAAGTTGGGTAGTATCTGTCATGTTGCAAATTTAGCTAATCCGGATGAGAAATCCTACCGTTTGTCGGTCTATCTTCGATAGCCCTGCCACGGAATTACGCCGCTGCCCCCGGCGAACTCGACATCACGGAAGGAGGTCACACCACTACCCTGCGGCCCGGTGAGTGTGCTTTCCTACGGCGCGACAACCGTATGCTGCTCCACAAACACGCCTCTGAAGAGGGGGCCTTATCGGTCAGTAGTTCTGAAATTCTCAAACGACTTTCTAAAAGACTTCTACCGCAACCTGAAAAGCAATCAGATTCCCAAAGAGGCCAAGCGCAACCCTTCGAGCCTCTATGTGTTGCCTCACAACCGGCCCGACATACGCAGTTTGTTTGAGTCGTTGTTGCCTTATTTCGATGCCGGTGTGAAGCCTGCCGATGAGATTCTGCGGCTGAAAATGACGGAAGGCTTATACACCATCCTCAACACCGACGTAAATCTCTATGCGTCGCTGTTTGATTTTGCAGACCCCTGGAAAATCAACATCATTGATTTCATGGAAAAGAATTACATGAATGAAATGTCGATGGCTGAGATAGCGCTTTACACCGGTCGGAGCCTGTCGACCTTCAAGCGCGATTTCCACCAATACAGCAATCTGACGCCGCAGAAATGGATTATCAGACGCCGTCTGGAAGCAGCTCATGAGTTGCTGCAGAAGGGTGGTAAAAAAATTTCCGACATCTGCTATGAGGTGGGGTTCAAAAACCTGTCGCATTTCTACAGGCTGTATAAGGAGACTTACGGCCTGACTCCCGGAATGGCCTGAAAGATGCTCCTGAGCCTGTCAGCAAACATATTTGAGCCGTGCAACAAACCGGGAAAATTTTTTCCTTTATATTTTTGCACCGGAAAAAAACAGACTCTATGACACAAAAAATAATAATCTTAATCCTGACGAGTGTCTTCACTCTTAACGCTATGGGACAGCAAAAAATAAATCAAACGGCAGGTCGCACTCAGCTTGGAGAGTTTGCGCCTGAATTTGCAGAACTCAACGACAATGTTCTGTTTGGACCGGATGTATGGAACAACCCCACTCTGAATCTTCACGACCGCAGCATGATAACCATCTCCATTCTTCTTGGAAAAGGAATGATTGACTCGTCGTTCCGCTCGCATCTTGAAATGGGTAAGAAGCATGGCATAACGCGGGCTGAGATTACCGCGTTGCTCACTCAGGCAGCCTTCTATGCCGGATGGCCAAACGCCTGGGCAGGCTTCCGCGTAGCCAAAGAGGTTTGGGCCGATGATACCGCCGGAGATGACGCCAAGGCTGCCTTCCAGCGTGGGATGATTTTCCCCATCGGCGAGCCTAACACCGCATACGCCAAATACTTCACCGGCAACAGCTACCTCGCGCCAATTTCAGGCGAACAGATTCCGTTTGCCAACGTTACCTTCGAGCCCCGTTGCCGTAACAACTGGCATATACATAAAGCTGCCAAGGGCGGCGGACAGATGCTTGTGGGAGTGGCAGGCCGCGGCTGGTATCAGGAAGAAGGAAAGCCTGCAGTGGAGATTCTGCCCGGCACAGTGATTCAAATACCTGCCAACGTAAAACACTGGCATGGCGCTGCAAAGGACTCATGGTTTGCGCACCTGGCCTTCTCGGTGCCCGGCGAAAAGACAGAAAATGTATGGCTTGCACCGGTGTCTGACCAAGAATATGACAAGCTGAAATAACGCGCCTTTTCAAGGAGGGAAACCAAAGGAGGATATGCGGCGGTGGCTCACATATCCCCCTTTAATTTTGCTCTCTAATCTTTGTGTGTTGGCCTCGTTGTGTGTTGGGCCGATCTCGGCCCAATTACTTAGCTCTAAGAGCAAAGCCTCCGCCGGGTGCCAGGTGTAATTTCAGAGAGGGCGAAGCCGTCATCACTGTGCGTTTGTAATCGCGGGCGTTGCGGTTGGCATTCACGCCGTCGGTAAATACATCGAGCTGCGTTCCCTCAGGCAGGAAGCTCAGGTCGAGAACAATGTCGCGAGGAGTCCAGTTGGTGATACCGCCGATATACCATTTATCGCCCTTGCGGCGTGCCGTAACTATATATTCGCCCAATTTGGCCTGAAGCACGCGAGTCTCATCCCATACCGTAGGCACAGAGGCTATGAAGTCGGTACATTCCTGTTCGTCGGTGTAGTTCGACGGACTGTCGCACAGCATATTGAGTGGCGAATCGAATACCATATAGAGAGCTAACTGATGCGCCCTTGTACCCTGACTCATGGGGTCATCATATACAGGATAATAGTCGCGCTTGGTGGCATTGCGCATGGCACCCTGAGTATAATCCATCGGACCTGAAGCCTGACGCAAGAAAGGTATCTGCACATCATAAAGCATCTGGTCGAGCGTATCAGGCGACCATTTCATCTGCTCCAGACCATTCACACCCTCAAAATTTATCACATTGGGGTAAGTGCGGTTCAGACCTGCCGGCTTGGCTGTGCCGTGAAAGTCGAGCAACACTTTATTGCGGGCTGCCGTTTCCGAGGCCCTGTAGAGGAAATCGTTGATTATCTGGTCATCGGCGTCCATAAAATCCACCTTGAAGCCCTTTATGCCCATTTCGGCATAATGCTTCACCACCTTCTCCATGTCGCGGTCGAAGGCTATGTAACCGGCCCAGAGAATAAGACCCACATTTTTGTCGGCTGCATTTTTTACCAGCATAGGCAAATCAATCTCCGGCACCACCTGCATCAGGTCAGCTTTCTTATTCACCGCCCAGCCCTCGTCGAGAATCACATACTCAATGCCGTTTTTTGACGCGAAGTCAATGTAGGCATTGTAAGTGTCGTTGTTGATGCCGGATTTAAAATCCACATTGCGAATGTTCCAGGCGTTCCACCAGTCCCAGGCCACCTTACCCGGTTTTATCCAAGAGGTGTCTGCAATGCGCGGCGGTTTGCCCAGCAAATACGACAGGTCGGAGGTTGCCAGAGTCTTGTCATCGCCAATCACCATGATTCGCCAGGGGAAAGAGCGTGCGCCCTTGGAGTCGGCGATATAAGGCCAGCGTTCCTGCACCAGCATCTGCAGGTTGTTGTGGCCGCCCTGTTGCCTCATTTTCGGATAAGGAGCCCACACGCCGCTCAGCTTGCCCGAGTCGCTGCGGTTCAGATACATACCCGGATAACCTTCCAGGTCTGACTCGGTTATCAGCACCTTGACATCAGGTGCAGGCTCCACTGCCATCGGCAGAAAAATCAGCTTACCGGGGTCAAGTCCGTCGACGTTTGTGGTGGTATAGATATTCTCAAACGAGCTGAAGAACTGGCTCTCGAAATCAGGTTTCTTGTGTCTGGCACGAACGTAGGGAGCTATGGCCGGAACATCGCCTGAGAAGGTATATTCGGCCGTTTCATCTTCCACCCGCAGCGGTTTGGCGGCTGTGGTTACAAACCTATACGCCACTCCGTCGTTGTATGCGCGGAATTCCACTCTCCACTGTTTGCCAAGCGACAGGGTTAGGCCGTTGTAATGGTCGCGGATTTTGTCGTGACGATATACGGGCGTTTTCACCATCTCGTCAACCGAGGTGCGTTTGATAACCTTGGCTTTGCCGCGCCCTACAACGGTGCCGTCGGTCAGCGTCATGCCTATCTCCGAGGGCTGCATAAGGGTTTGTCCGTTGTAGCTGACGGAGTATTTGAGGTTCTTTCCGGCAGTTATCTCGGCTGAGATTTTGCCGTCGGGTGATGTGAGGATAAAGGTGGCTGCCGTGGCGGAAAAGGCTGTCAGCACAGCTCCGAGGGCAGCTAAGAGTTTATGGATTTTCATGATGAAAGATGTTTTTGCAGATGACAGGTCATGGGGTGCTTCCGGCTCGGTGACGTGGAAGGCGAAAAGCCTTATGCAAAGCCGGATAAAGCCGGGTTGCCGGCACGCTGTCGGGCGCCGATATGCAAAATTAATAAAATATGTTGAAATCAGGGCGTTGGCGGTTGGATAATATTTTGTAACTTTGCAGAAAATTTTAAGCAAGATGCACACGCAGCCTAAAGCTACCCTCATGTTGCAAGACGGGACGTGTTTTGTCGGCCGTTGCTTCGGCAGCAGCGTCAACACCAGCGGCGAGGTAGTGTTCAACACTGCCATGACCGGATACCCGGAAAGCCTCACCGACCCATCTTACGAAGGCCAGATATTGGTTACCACTTATCCCCTGTTGGGCAATTACGGTGTTCCGAACCGAATGGTCACGGAATCGGACAACGAAACGGAACTTGACCCTCATTTTGAATCGAGCCATATTCACTGCAAGGCAATAATTTGTCAGGATTACAGCACTCATGCAAGCCATTGGCAGGCAGGGCGCACTCTCAGCGACTGGTTGAAGGAAGAGAACATACCCGGCATAACGGGTATCGACACCAGAGCGCTGACAAAGCATCTGCGCGAAAAGGGCTCCATGCTTGGCAAAATCATTATTGAAGGTGCCGGTGAGGAGCCTGATTTTTATGATCCCAACCGCGAGAATCTGATTGCCCGGGTCAGCACCCGTCAGCCCCGCGAATTCGGCAGCGGCGAGAAGCATGTGGTGCTTGTGGACTGCGGCACGAAATACAACATCATAAGGTGTCTGGTAAACCGCGGTGTTAAGGTTACTGTGGTGCCATGGGATTACGACTTCACAACGTTGCCCTACGACGGTCTCTTCATCAGCAACGGTCCTGGCAACCCTGACCTGGCTGAAAAGACGGTGGAGAATCTGCGCAAGGCTTTTGCCATAGGCAAACCTATTTGCGGCATCTGCATGGGTAATCAGCTGCTCGGCAAAGCTGCCGGCGCCAAAATTTTCAAGCTCAAATACGGACATCGTGGCCACAATCAGCCGGTGCGCAAGGCCGGCACTGACCTCTGCTTCATAACTTCGCAAAACCACGGTTTTGCCATTGACCACAGCACGCTGCCCGCCGACTGGGAGCCTCTGTTCATAAACATGAACGACGGTACCAACGAGGGCATTCGCCATAAGAGCAAACCTTTCTTCTCGGCTCAGTTCCACCCCGAAGCAAATTCCGGACCCAAGGACACTGAGTTTATTTTCGATGACTTCATTTCAATGCTTTAACCCCGTCAGACTCACACTATGAAAGAATAACACTATGAAAGAATACAAGAAAGTGCTCCTTCTCGGTTCCGGAGCTTTAAAGATAGGCGAAGCCGGTGAGTTTGATTACAGCGGTTCGCAGGCGCTTAAGGCGCTGAAGGAAGAGGGCATTGAAACGGTGCTTATCAACCCCAATATCGCCACGGTGCAGACGTCGGAAGGATTTGCCGACAAGATTTATTTTCTGCCCGTAACGCCCCTCTTTGTCCGCAAGGTGATAGAGAAAGAGCGTCCCGACGGCATCATGCTGGCCTTTGGCGGACAGACGGCCCTGAATTGCGGCGTAACGCTTTATCAGGACGGTGTTTTGGAGGAATATGGCGTGGATGTGCTCGGCACTCCCGTACAGGCCATTATGGACACTGAAGACCGCGAACTGTTTGTGGAGCGGCTCAACGAGATAGACGTAAAGACCATCAGCAGCGAGGCCTGCACAGACCTTGATGAGGCTCGGGCAGCTGCCCGCCAGCTCGGCTATCCGGTGATTGTGCGCGCCGCTTACGCCTTGGGAGGCCTCGGCTCCGGTTTCTGCGACAATGAGGAACAGCTTGTGGCGCTGGTGGAGAAGGCGCTCACTTTCTCCCCTCAGGTGTTGGTGGAGAAATCGCTTAAGGGCTGGAAAGAGGTGGAGTATGAAGTGGTGCGCGACCGCTACGACAACTGCATCACGGTGTGCAACATGGAGAACTTCGACCCTCTGGGCATACACACCGGCGAGAGCATTGTGGTGGCGCCGAGCCAGACGCTGAGCAACGACGATTATCACACGCTGCGTGCCCTCGCCATAAAAATCATACGCCACATAGGCATTGTGGGCGAATGTAATGTGCAGTATGCCTACGACCCTCAGAGCAACGATTACCGCGTCATAGAGGTCAATGCGCGACTGAGCCGCTCGTCGGCTTTAGCGAGCAAAGCCACGGGGTATCCGCTGGCTTTTGTGGCCGCTAAGTTAGGTCTCGGTTTCGGTCTGTTCGAGCTCAAGAACTCCGTAACGAAATCCACATCAGCCTTCTTCGAGCCGGCTCTCGATTACGTTGTGGTGAAGATACCTCGCTGGGATTTGAGCAAATTCCATGGCGTAAGGCGCGAGATAGGCTCGTCGATGAAATCGGTGGGCGAGGTGATGGCCATTGGCCGCACTTTTGAGGAGGCCATACAGAAGGGTCTGCGCATGATAGGTCAGGGCACACACGGCTTCGTGGAGAACCGCGAGCCCAAGATGCCCGATTTGGATTTGGCGCTCAGCCAGCCTACCGACAAACGTATCTTCGCCATTGCCAGGGCTTTACGCAAGGGTTACAGCGTGGAGCGTATTCACGAGCTGACAAACATTGACCGCTGGTTTCTGCATCGTCTGGCCAACATCACCAATACGCGCGATGAGCTGGAGCGCTTCAATAATGTTAAGGAGCTGCCGGCCGAGCTTCTTCGCCGAGCCAAGGAGCAGGGCTTCAGCGACTTTCAGGTGGCCCGCGCTCTCTATGGTGACCGCATGACGGCCGAGAGCCACGCGCTTAGCCTCACTGTGCGCCGCCGCCGCAAAGAGCTGAACATTCTGCCGGTGGTGAAACAGATTGACACCTTGGCGGCTGAATATCCGGCACAGACCAATTATCTGTATCTGACCTACAACGGTCTGGAGAACGACATTTGTTATGAGCATGACCGCAAATCGGTGGTTGTGTTAGGCTCAGGTGCCTATCGCATAGGCAGTTCGGTGGAATTCGACTGGTGCGGAGTGAATGCTCTGCTTACAGCCGCCAATCACGGTTTCCGCCCGGTGATGATAAATTACAACCCCGAGACGGTATCCACCGACTATGATATGTGCGGCAGGCTCTATTTCGACGAGCTGAGCTTTGAACGCGTCATGGATATTCTGGAGCTGGAAGAGCCTTACGGCACTATTCTCAGCACCGGCGGCCAGATTCCCAACAACCTCGCCGTAAGGCTCGACCACGAACACGTGAAGATTCTTGGCACTCAGGCCGAAGACATTGACCGCGCCGAAGACCGCAACAAGTTCTCTTCGCTGTGCGACGAACTGGGCATTGACCAGCCGCGCTGGCGCGAGCTAACGAGCATGGATGCCATTCAGGAGTTCGTTGACGAGGTTGGATACCCCATTCTGGTGCGTCCAAGCTATGTGCTTTCGGGAGCCGCCATGAACGTTTGCTCAAACGACGAGGAGCTGCACCGTTTCCTGCAGTTGGCTGCCAATGTTTCAAAGAGTCATCCTGTGGTGGTGAGCGAGTTCATTCAGCAGGCCAAGGAGATAGAGATGGATGCTGTGGCTCAGAACGGCGAGATAAAACTCTATGCCATTTCCGAGCATATAGAATTTGCAGGCGTCCATTCGGGCGATGCCACCATACGTTTCCCGTCGCAGAAGCTCTATGTGGAGACCATACGCCGCATCAAAAAGATTTCGGGCAAGATAGCCAAAGCGCTGCATATCTCCGGTCCGTTCAACATTCAGTTCCTTGCCAAGGACAACGCCATCAAGGTGATAGAATGTAATCTGCGTGCCTCTCGCTCCTTCCCGTTTGTGAGCAAGGTGTCGAAACAGAATTTCATCACAGCCGCCACACAGGCCATGCTCGGGCTTCCGGTTGACAAGCCGTCAAAGTCGGCCTTCGATTTGGATTATGTGGGCATCAAGGCGTCGCAGTTCAGCTTCTCGCGTCTGCAGGGCGCCGACCCGGTGTTAGGCGTGGATATGTCGTCGACCGGCGAAGTAGGCTGTCTGGGCGATGATACTTCGGAAGCGCTGCTGAAAGCCATGCTGGCAGTGGGCTACACAGTGCCTCGTCATGCTGTGCTGATGTCTTCGGGCACCATCCGCCACAAAGTGGAGCTTTTAGACGGCGCCCGCAGGCTTACGCGCAAAGGGCTGACCATATATGCCACCGAGGGCACTTGCCGCTTCCTGAATGAAAACGGTGTGCCTGCCATCCGCGCTTACTGGCCTGCCGAGGAGGGCTCACCGAATATCGACGAGCTGCTTCACTCGCACGAAATAGACATGGTCATAAACATCCCCAAAGACCTTACTCCCAAAGAGCTGAGCAATGGCTTCAGGGTACGTCGCACAGCCGTGGACCTCAACATTCCCCTCATCACCAATGCCCGTCTGGCGTCTGCCTTTATCAAAGCTTTCTGCGAAGTTTCGCCCGAGGAGATGGAGATAAAGCCCTGGGAAGAGTACTAATCTCAGCCCCCAACTAATATACCTCGGACTAACCGGTTTGACTCATGAGCCGGTTGGTCCGAGCTGATTTTACCTATACATGGCCAATTGTCGCCTCCTCTGCCCTATTGTTTAAAAATTCCCTAACTCCACGATTTATCAACCATTTGCGCTTGGAGTTAAACTTATGAAAATGTTAAAACAGCATACATTTAATAACTTTTATTAGAATTGGTTGTTTTAGTATAAAAACGAAATCATAAGTAGTTAAACTTTGCAGCCCCGACAGAAACAGGGAGTGTGGTAAACGAGGTTCTTCCGGCTTCTAAGAGTTTCTTGGGGATGTCTTCACCCAAAGACGCGATGGCAATATCCTTGCATATGCCACTCACAAAAAACTGCAACCGAAACATCAACCGCAAGAACCTCAGATTTTACATTTCAACACTATGAAAAAGATTGTAATGCTTGTGGCCATGGCCTTTATCTCACTGAGTGCCTTTGCACAGAACTGGTACGTAGGCGGCACACTCAACGCATGGCGTGAATCCTCCGACAACAAAACTGAAGTAACAATCAAACCTGAGGTTGGCTACAACTTCAACCAGACCTGGTCTCTTGGCGGCGCCATCGGCTGGCAATACAACTACAACGACGGCTTCAAGACCAACGTCTTCGCTATCTCACCTTATGTACGTGCCACCTACGCACGCGTGGGCATCGTCAGCTTCTTCGTTGACGGCGGCTTCACCTACGGTCTTGGCAAAACCAAACATGGCGACCTGAGCAGCAAAACAGTAAACATGTGGGAAGTAGGTTTCCGTCCCGGCCTGAGCGTCAACATCAACGAGCATGTAGGCATTCTGGCACACGTTGGCTTCCTCGGCTATCGCACCGCCAACAAAGCCGGTAAAGCAGCCGGTCTGCCCGAAGGCGGCGGCCTGAAACTCTCGAGCAGCGACCTCAACTTCGGCTTCTACTACAACTTCTAACCCACCCCAGCTACCGAAGCTCAGTTACAAACCGAAGGCAAGTTAGAAACTGAAGCTAAGTTACAGACTGAAGATCAGACACTTAGATAGAAGCTAAGTTACATAAACAGGAGTTTTAACCCTTCTGTAACCACTCATACCGGAGGCTGCGCCATCTTATTGGTGCAGCCTTTGATTTTATTCAGCCGCCGATTCAATCCTCAACAACGCTCCAAGACGCAATGTCGGTTTATGTATAAAAATTGGGTAATTTTGCACTTGCCAGTTGACTCTAATGCGGCGTAAAAAGAATCATTTGTTTGGGATTATTATATCGAACGTGTATATTTGCAGACATTTTTATTTTAATTCTTTCACAAAAATACATAATTTTTGTGATATGACAAAGCCCCGGCTTGGGAAAGTCAGGGCTTTGTTTTTATGTTATGCAACATGTTAAGTTGTGAAAAGGGAGTGTACCAGAATTTTGATACTCACCCCGCCTTCTTATTAAGCAAGAGGCGCTAAGAAGCAGTGCGTCTGGTGGGATGAAGGAGCGGGCGCAAGTGGTAAAAGTTGTAGTGCGCCCCAATAGGAGATGCACAGGAAATGAATTGCGACAGTTAATGATAATTTACCTCTCCACTGGTCAACAAATATCCTTCATCATCTACTACCATGCCAACTGTTGTGCCACAAGAAATTGCTTTTATCCCGTCAGCCACCTTTACCGGGATAATTCTGTTCTCCAGAGTGCCATCGCCAAGTTGCCCTATGCTATTGGCTCCAAAAGACCAAAGTGAGCCATCGTTACGTATAGCCATAGTAAATAAATTACCGGCCGACACCTTACGTACATTATCCATAACCTTTACAGGGGTTAGACGTTTAGTAGTAGTGCCATCGCCAAGTTGTCCATATTTATTCCATCCCCATGCCCAAAGTGAACCATCGCAGCATAAGGCTAATGTATGGGCAAAACCGGTCGACACCTGCTTGACGTTATCCATAATCTTCACCGGACGAAGGCAATCGCTTGTGGTGCCGTTGCCCAGTTGGCCAATGTTATTCTTTCCCCACACCCACAATGTTCTGTCGCAACAAACCGCTGCAACATGAGTACTACCCGCTGATACCTGCCGTACATTGTCCATAATATGTCTACTCTCACTTAGAGAGTAGCGCTGGAAAGGCTTCCCACCAATGAGAATCCCATGCAAGTTTGTTCCAAATCCCCAGAGAGAATTTTCGTCATCTATGTAAAGGTAGATACCGTAACCTGTCTCTACAGAGTCACATTTGTGTTGTGCTGAAGCACTTATAAAAGCCGAAACCAGAATCAGAAGGCTGAATATAAGTTTTTTCATTCTACAGATATTTAAGTTTCTTGTTCACATTTAGGATTTCAAAAATCGCTTTACCATTCAGATGATGGATAAATGGATAAATTAACAAAATTAATAATAAATTTGCTAATGACAAAATCTTCGGAAGAACCAGTAATCAGTATAAATATCTTTTAGATAAATTTGCAACCTATTCATAAACAACCTTCTGCATTTTTACTAATTAGGAAATAAATATTACCTTTCAAACCCCAATAAACCATCAATTTGTTTACAAAAGAAGTTGGACTAATTTTCAATTTATAGCCGCTAAAATGTGGCGAACCCGGATGGGAAAGGGCAGCGATGAAGAGAGAAAGAGAGAACAAAGACAAAAGTAACAGTTCTTTTTCCACACATTTTCCAAGCCCCAATTGGCGATGAAAAGTTTAACAATATTTAACATTAAGGGGTAAATGGCTGATTTGCAGGGAATTAGCTTTGTTATGGAATGAAAGGTAGTGGGTTAAACAAGGTACTATGTTTTGCATAGTACCGTTTTTTACATACCTTTGCACCGGATTCTTACGGACATGCCTGTATCCGGTCTTGAATCCAACAGGCAAATGAAACAAATCTCAGATTTCTATCTGAAAAGAATGCAAAGAACCAACAGGAACAAATGAACGGAATTTTATTATCGTTTGCATTAGCCACAGCATCAGTAGCCGCCGCAGCTTCGCCATACTGCATTCAGGCAAACGTGCTTGATGCCATGACTGCCGAGACCTTACCCGGAGTAACATACACTGTTTTTGCCGCCAACGACACGCTGCACAGTGTGGCCGCCGGCATGACGGCAACTAACGGTGAACTGAAGGTGGAACTACCCTCTGCCGGCAATTACATCCTCAAGCTGAATTTAGCCGGACAGAAGCCTTTAAGCACTTCTTTCGCTGTTACGGAAGAGAAACCTGTGGCTATGCTCGGTGCCTTGGCCATGCAATCGGAAGGTGAAGCGCTCGACGAGGTGGTGATTACCGGACGGCGCCCTGTGATAGAGGCGACAGGCGACAAGGTGAGCTACAACCTGACGGAGGACCCGTCGACGCAGACTCACACTGTGCTCGAAATGCTGCGCAAGGTGCCTATGGTAACGGTTGATGCTCAGGACAACATTATGATTAACGGCCAGAGCAACTTCAAGATTTACCTTAACGGCAAGGAAGACCCCATGCTCAGTCAGAATGCCTCAACAATACTGAAATCGCTGCCTGCTTCGGCCATAAAGCGCATTGAGGTGATTATGGACCCGGGTGCCAAATACGACGCCGAGGGCGTTGGCGGCATTCTCAACATCATCACCGAAACTCAGGCCAGCACCGACGGCCAGATGGCCACTCTGCAGCTTGGTGCAGGTCCGTATAACGGCAATGCCTCTGTCTACGGCATTATGAAGCACAACAAGGTAACGGCCAGCGTCGACGTAAGCTATTACCGAAACTTCGGCAACCGCACCAACGACGCATCTATCATCCGCGAGAACTTTAGTGCCGAGAACCCCTCTACAATAGACCAGGAATCGAAAATGAGCAACTCCAATTCGTTCCTGCAGGGCGATGTGCATCTTAGCTGGGAGCCTAACGAAAAGAATCTCTTCACGGCCAGTGCCAGCGGATACGGAGGCTGGGGAAGGCAGAACTTCGACGGCACGTCAGACATCTACGGTAAAGGTTCCGCTCTCCTTTCGCACACGGATTCGCGCATTCGCGGCAAATGGTCGTGGGGTTCGGTAACAGCCAACACAGGCTATCAGCACAACTTCAATGCCGAGGGACACAACATCATTCTGTCGTATCAGTATGTTCATGGGCTGCATAAAAACAAACAGTACAACACCACTCTTGAAAGCAATGAGCCGGGTTATGTGCCCTGTATGTACGACTACACCAACTCTCCTACCAACGAGCACACGGTGCAGCTCGACTACACCAACCCCATCAGCAAATACTTCACTCTGGAAGCAGGCGCCAAGGGTATCTTCCGCCGCAACAGCTCTGACGGCTACACCATGAACGGACCCGACTGGGACAACCTGGTTATGGCCGAACACAACGACGTTGACCTGAAACAGAATCAGGATGTGGCTGCCGGTTACGCCTCCTATTCGGGCACCTTCGGCAAATTCGGATTAAAGGCCGGTCTGCGCTACGAATACACGCGCATGTCGGTGAAATTTAAGACTCCGGGTTACGACAATTTCTCGACCAATCTCAACGACTGGGTGCCGAATGCGTCAATCAGTTACTCCTTCACCCCTATGCAGAATCTGTATGCCAGCTATCAGCAGCGCATCCGTCGCCCGGGTGTGGATGAGCTGAACCCTCATGAAAGCGAATTCATAAACGACTTCTTCCAGCGCGGCAACCCCGACCTGACGAGCGAGAAAAGCCATATCGTGGCTCTCTCCTACTCCAACTTCAGCGGCAAATTAGGCATCAACCTGCGCACATCCTACTCTTTCTCTAACAACCGCATAGCCACTCTGCAGACCGTTGAAGGCGATAAATTCTTCTCCACATACGCCAACGTAGGCAGCCAGAAAGACTGGGACATCAACGCCTTTGTAAAATATCAGATTAACGGATTGATGGACGTTTCGGGCAATGTGGGACTGCGCTACACCAATCTGCGCTACAAAACGCAGAATATGGGCAACCACGGCTGGAATCTCAGCTTTAACGCCAACTACAACTACTCCATGCCATGGAACATGAAGCTCAACGCCTACGCCGGCTTCTTCACCAAGCGTTATGAACTGCAGGACACTCAGGGCGGCTTCGACTACCACGGCATAAGCATAACAAAAGCCTTCTTCCAGGGCGACAAACTGAAAATAACCCTTTCGGGCAATAATTTCGCTCATCCCACCGTCAAAGGAAAAGTGGTCACCTACGGCGCAGACTTCCGCAACACAATGCGCATGAATGTGGCTGTATGGAGCGTTCAGCTTTCGGTAGGAATCACCCTGGGTTCGCTCCAGACAAATGTAAGTCGCGTGGCCAAGCAAATTGAAAACGACGACGTGCAGCAAAGTCAGGGCGGCGGCTCCATGGGAGGCATGAACAACTAAGACCCTATGCCTATAAACAAAGAGAACATAGCCACGCAGATGCGCAAGGGAATCATGGATTATTGCTTCCTGATAATCCTTGCGCATCGGCGTGCGTATCCCAGCGAAATAATCACCGGTCTTCAGCAAGTGGGCCTGAGCGTAAAAGAAGCCACTGTATACACCGTGCTCAACCGTCTCACCAAAGAGGGCAAGGTAACCTATCAATGGGAAGAATCGCCCTCGGGCCCCCCACGCAAATACTTCCTCATAACCATGCTCGGACAGGAATACCTGAAGGCAACGGCTGAAGTATGGCATGAGATTTCAACCTCCATCAACAAACTCAACAACATTTCCGACAACCAATGCAACCCACAATCAATGTAAACCTCGGAGGGCTTCAGTTCACTCTCAACGACTGCGCTTACCGTCTCATGGACGAATATCTGAACTCTTTGGCCGAAGTGTTCAGGGCTCAGCATCTCGATGCTGAAGAATTGGTTGCCGACATAGAAGTGCGGTGTGCCGAGATTCTGTCGACCGAGCATGACCGGTTTCATTATATAATAACGGAAGGCGACATCAACGCTCTCATCGACCGCATGGGGCGCCCGGAAGAGATAATTGAGGAGCAGGTTACGGAATCGGCAGGCTACGAAAATATCAACGTCAAGGAGACGTTTGTGAAGCCGCCTGTCTACCCCATGCCAAACCAGCCTTTGCGCAAGAGGCTTTACCGCATACGTCAGGGCGCCGAGTTGGGCGGCGTTTGCGGCGGTATTGCAGAATATTGCGGATGGGATCCCACTTACGTGCGCATAGCCACCATAATACTGGCATTCCTGTCGGCCTCTACAATTGCCATTGCATATCTTATATTATGGATTGTGATACCTCAGGCCAAGACACCTCTGCAGGAAATGGAGCTGCGCGGCGAATCGCCCACACTCAACAACATCGGCAACACTGTAAAGCAAGCCTTTGGGTTCGGCTCCAACAAAAAGGACTCGAAAAACAGCGCTTGTGAAGTGCAGTTTGAGAAACTGACTCCCGACACGGGCAAAAAGAATGTGAAACGTACCAACCGTTTCTTCTCGGGCCTGATGAAAGTGCTCATGGCCCTTGCCGGACTCATTTTCATACTCATCACAGCCGGCCTTGTGGTTATCTTCATCACCTATTTCTGCTACGGCATAATAGAGTTTTTCAACACTCACAACACACCCATAAACTTCGGCTTCTATCTCAGCGTTCTCGGCCTGGGCTGTCTGGTAGTAGGCATACCGCTGTCGTTCTGCGTATACCTTATCAGCGGAGCTTTGTTCCGGCCCAACAGAGACCGCAGGATGAAACCAGCATGGCGGCTTGCCCTCTTCATTGTATGGACGATAGCCGTGATACTGTGCGTGAAAGTTTCACGCTTCTATCAGTCGATGCCGCTCGACTGAAGCGTGCTCGCCAAGACTCCGAAACAGATTCTCATAACATAAACTTGCTTAATTTGGCGCAGGATATGACGCTCTTGTCATACCCTGCGCCGCTGTTGATTAAGAATATTTCACCTTTGCAACTCGCTGACTCATAGAATTTTAGCACTTCATAAAGAATTTTTTATTTGCCACCGATACTTTTAGCATATTATTTGTTAATAAGATAAACACACAATAAGAATAAAATTAAATCTATAATACTATGTCAAAGATTATTGGTATAGACCTCGGCACGACCAACTCCTGTGTAGCCGTGCTCGAAGGAAAAGAACCGGTAGTGATACCTAACAACGAAGGCCGTAACACCACGCCTTCAGTAGTAGCATTCGTCGACGGCGGCGAACGTAAAGTTGGCGATTCAGCCAAACGTCAGGCCATCACTAACCCCACACGCACCATTTACTCCATAAAACGTTTTATGGGTGAGAAATGCGGTCAGGTAGAAGAGGAAATCAAACGCGTACCCTACAAAGTGGTATGTCAGAATGATATGCCGAAAGTAGACATCGACGGACGCGACTACACCCCGCAGGAAATTTCAGCCATGATTCTTCAGAAGATGAAGAAGACAGCCGAAGATTTCCTTGGCGAGGCCGTAACGGAAGCCGTTATCACGGTGCCGGCATATTTCGACGACTCACAGCGTCAGGCCACCAAAGAGGCCGGCGAAATAGCAGGCCTTAAGGTTCGCCGCATCGTTAACGAGCCTACCGCAGCAGCCCTTGCCTACGGCCTCGACAAATCAACCAAAGAACAGAAGATTGCCGTATTCGACCTTGGCGGCGGCACATTCGATATCTCCATCCTGGAGCTTGGCGACGGCGTATTTGAGGTTAAATCAACCAACGGCGACACGCACCTCGGCGGCGACGACTTCGACCACGTAATCATCGACTGGCTGGCCGACGAGTTCCAGCAGGAGGAAGGCATGAACCTGCGTCAGGACCCCATGGCAATGCAGCGTTTGAAAGAGGCTGCCGAAAAGGCCAAGATTGAGCTTAGCTCATCGACCTCAACGGAAATCAACCTCCCCTACATCACAGCTAACCAGAGTGGCCCGAAACACCTGGTAAAGACTCTTACCCGCGCCAAATTCGAGGCTCTCTGCCACAACCTCATCGAAGCCGTTGTGCCTCCCTGCGTACAGGCTCTTAAGGATGCAGGCTTCAGCGCTTCGCAGATTGACGAAGTAATCCTGGTGGGCGGCTCCACACGTATCCCGGCCATTCAGGCAAAGGTAAAGGAAGTGTTCGGCAAAGAGCCCAACAAAGGCGTTAACCCCGACGAAGTAGTGGCAATAGGCGCAGCCATCCAGGGCGGCGTGCTGAGCGGCGACGTGAAGGACGTTCTTCTGCTCGACGTAGTGCCTCTGAGCATCGGCATTGAGACCCTCGGCGGTGTAATGACCAAGCTCATTGAAGCCAACACCACTATTCCTACCCGCAAGAGCGAAACGTTCTCTACAGCAGCCGACAATCAGCCTGAGGTAACGGTACGCGTATTCCAGGGCGAGCGTCCCATGGCAGCCGACGACAAGCTCCTCGGCGAATTCAACCTCGGCGGCATTGAACCCGCTCCGCGCGGCGTGCCTCAGATTGAGGTAACCTTTGAGGTGGACGCCAACGGCATCCTCAACGTAACGGCCCGCGACAAGAAAACCGGCAAAGAGCAGAGCATCCGCATCGAAGCCAGCAGCGGTCTTACCGACGCAGAGATAGAACGTATGCGCACCGAAGCCAAAGCCAACGAAGAAGCCGACAAGAAAGCTAAAGAGCGCGCCGAGAAGCTCAACCGCGCCGACAGCGTCATCTTCCAGGCAGAACGTCAGCTGGCTGAATGGGGCGACAAAGTTCCCGCCGACAAGAAAGCCAACGTAGAAGCCTCCATAGCCAAGCTCAAAGAGGCTCACAAAGCACAGCTGCTCGAAGACCTTGATATGTATGAGAAACAAATCACCGAAGGCCTTCAGGCAATAGCTCAGGACGTAGCAAACGCACAGGCAGCCGCCGGCGCACAGGCAGGTCCGCAAGCCGGTCCTCAGCCCGGAGCCAACCAGACCCATCAAAGCGGCAACCCCGATGTTGAAGACGTCAACTTCGAGGAAGTGAAGTAATCCAGCCAACCAACGATAGCAAAATGGAGTGTAGCTCAGCGAGTTGCACTCCATTTTTATTTGCATCTTTTTCTCCGAATACTTGTTTTCTATCGATTTTTAGCTTATATTTGTATCAAAATTGTACCGGAACTTATTCTGGCGTTGAATTGTCCTTATGATACTTATTTGACGTTAAAGTGATACAAGTTAAAAGTTATGCCAGAAAGCAAAGCCAAAATAATGCGCCACTGCATCGTGTGCGGGAAGCCATTCCTCGCCAAAAGTGTCAACTCGGTTCACTGCTCAAGGAAGTGTTCCGATGAGACATTTCGTAATAAGAAGCGAGCGTTGAAAAAGGAGGAAAGAAGAAAGGCAATTGTTAACAGTGCCGACGGACATCAGTACCTGACAGCCGTTCAGGTCATCAACAAGTATAACATTTCAAAGCCCACCTTATATAGATGGATTAGACAGGGGAAGATAAAGGCTTACAATCCCGGCATACGAATGACCTTTGTTGATGTTACCGAAATTGAAACCTTATTGGAAGTTAGGAAGAACCCTCTTGTAGAGGAAACGCCTAAAAGGCTATATTCATTGGAACCGGAAGATTGTTATACAATCGGCGAGGTTTCCAAACTTTTCCGGGTAAGCGAATCAACGGTATATAGCAACCTTCGCAAATTCAGTATTCCTATGCGTCAGATTGGACGATTTGTGTATGTTCCAAAATATGACATTGACAAAATATTCAAATCCGAGAAATGAAGAAGAAGTTTCCCCATACAACAGTTGCTGTCAAACTGCGCAAAAGCGAAACCCGCAACGAGTGGTATCTTTATGTTGAAGCCTATCCCGTATATGAAAAGGAGGGAGAAAAGCCCAAACGAGTACGCGATTATGTAAAGCGCACTATTACTACTCCGATTTAGGATAAAAAGAAAGCGACTCGTGGAGGTGGTTTCCAGCCGAAGCGAGACATCAATGGTGTAATCATGTGTAAATCGCTGACCGATCAGGAGTCGTGTATCTATGCTGATAAGGTTAGGCAAATTCGACAGAAGGAGTATGACACTGCTGCTTTGTACTCCGACCAGGATGCCGCGCAGGCTGAATTGCAAGAAAAGGCAAATGCCAATTTCATCGACTATGTGAAGGAAATCACTGTGGAGCGGCATAAGAACAGTTCTGCCTCAATCCTGATAAACTGGAAGCGCATGGGCGAACTGTTGAAAATATTCTCAAAAGACGGAAACATTCCATTCGGTCGGATTGACACAAAGTTGATAAATGATTTCAAGAACTTCCTTCTAACGGCTCCAAAAGGCGGCAAGAAGAAAGGTACATTGTCGCAGAACTCGGCTGCAACATATTTCTATATCTTTAAGGCCGCACTCAAGCAGGCATTTGTAGATGGCTATCTATCTGTTGACCTCGCAGCTAAAGCCAAAGGCATCGCCGAGGAAGAAAGCCGTCGTGAGTTTCTGACAATTCCCGAACTCAACTTACTGGCGAAAACCCCATGCGACAATCCCGTCATAAAACGTGCTGCCCTGTTTGCCGCATTGACAGGACTACGTCATTGTGATATCAAGAAGCTTCATTGGGGAGATCTTCAAAAGGTAGGTGAGCAGTACCGTATCAACTTCACACAGAAGAAAACGAAAGGTGTGGAATATCAGCCGATTTCCGATCATGCATATAATCTTTGTGGAACACCGGGTGATAGTGACCGTCTCATATTTGAGGATTTGCCGGATCCATCGTGGATTTCACGCCCGATTAAAAGGTGGATTGAGACTGCCGGGATCAAACGTCGAATCACATTCCACTGCTTCCGGCATACATTTGCGACACTCTAAATCGCCGAAGGCACAGACCTTTACACTGTCAGCAAGATGTTAGGCCATACTAATGTCCGCACGACTCAGATATATGCCAAAGTCGTTGATGAAAAGAAGAACGAGGCCGCGAATGCCATCAGTCTCGACCTGAATTTTGACGATATTAAGTAACATTTTTTAAATATATAAATATCAGAGCATTATATAAAAATGCCTAAAAATTAAGCTATTACATGATGATTTCTTTATCGTTTTCTATGGATTTTCTAACTTTGTAGAAAATTCTAAAAATGATAACCAAAACTCTCCCCAAATTAGCACCGGGAGTCATTACCGGTATCAATCTTATTCTCTCTACAGCTATGGCATGGGGTACCTGTGGCAAGTTTGACCTCGGGCTGCAATGGAGTCTGTTGTTCGTGCCAATATATTTTGCAACCTGGTCGCTGTTTTATGCCGGTTGCAACAGAATAAGCGCACTAATTGTGAACGCTTTCGATAAAGCTCATAGTAACTAAATCACCCGTAAGCAACATGAAGCTGTGGAAGAGGCTCTAAGAAACGTTGAGCCGACTGTCATAGTGAAAGATGCTGATGCAGAGGATGCCGTCAAGTTTCACGATCATTATATCGCCGAGACTAACATAGTCAGGGAACAGCTTGTTCGTGAAGATGCTGAGAAGCTAAACAAAACCTTGTCTTACGCACAGGAGACTCTTATGCGCCTCAATTTCAGCCAGACAGAAGTATCCCAAATTTTGGATTGCGTGAGATTGTCAGAATAATGAGGCAATTTTGTAGCCGATATAAAGCATTACGAAACCGATTGCCACACTAGCTAATACATACAATAGGGCAATCAGGGCATTTTGAATGGAGTGGTGAAACAATAGATAATTTTCGTTGATAAATGTGGAAAAAGTTGTAAAACCGCCGCAAAATCCAACGGTAAGAAGTAATCTAATTTCCGGGCTACAAGCATCGAGACGATCAAAAACTCCATAAAGCAGCCCAATAACGAGGCATCCTGCTAAATTCACCGTAAAAGTGCCCCATGGGAACAGCGCTTGCGGAACAAGAGCCTGAATACCTCTGCTGCATAAAAATCGGCACGCGCCGCCAATCCCGCTGCCAATAAAAACCGTGAGAACATTCGTCCAATTCATATCAATGAATTTATTAGGATACAAATTTAAAAAAATATCGTGAGATTGTCAAATAGTGTTTTTCAAAGGATGCAAAAAAATCTTTCATAGAGGGAATAAGATGGAAGCTGGAGGTTGAGGGGTTGGGAATTTTTTATTAACTTTGGGGTGGAATAAAAAAGATTAGAGATTATGTCGGAAGCAGAGATGAATAGTTACAGGCTCACGTCGATGGAGGAGCCTGGCGACGAGCGTTTGGCGCAGATTATGCGCGAAGTTGCCGAGGATGCCCGCGAGAGCTCTCGCCGGGCTGCCGAGCGTGTGGCTGCCGGAATTGAGGCGGCTACGATTGAAGCTCGTGCTCGTGTTGCTGAAACCATAGCAAAACTTCGCAATGGCAACACATGACCATCGACCTGTCCTGATAGTGATTGCCGGGCCCAATGGGTCGGGCAAGACTTCTGTAACATCCAAGATTTCTTATTCATAGAGTCTGAAGGGGGGAGGGAGGATTGGGGGCGTCAGGGCAGTTGTAGAGAAGGACTGTCAGCGACAAGGGACCCTGGGCGCCGGTGATGTGGACGGCTTCTATGTCGGCGGTTGCCGACGGTCCGGAGAAAAATGAACCGAACTGACAGTTGCGCAAATCTAAACGAGCGTAAGCTTCGTGTATCCCGTTTACGATTTTTGCGCTGTCGAGCAACACGAATAAATGTCGTGAGAGCAACGCGCATGCCGCATGACCAAGACTCTTGTCAGTAACCCATACAGAACCGGTCTCTCCCACTCCCATTTCCGCTTCGGTGACGCAGGTCTCTATTGAGCAGGCTTCATGAAGGTCTGTGAGCTGTTCTTCGCTCATGTTCCCTTCCACATCCTTAGCCGAAGAATAAACGACATTCTGGGCCATATCCATGTCGGGTTGAGCCGTCAGCCATCTAACAGCATCTGCGCGATTTGCGAACTTGACGGCACGTCCGTCGAACCCAAGGAGCATCTTTATGAAATTTTCCAAAGGGTTACCCGGCCATCCGAACCGAGGGACTTCCGGAAGCGTCATCAACCGGGGTTTGCCGCTTTTTATGCGTGCGAGTATCTCATTTTTTGCCTCTTGTGTATCCATCTTCTAAACTGTCTGATTGAGTTCCCTACTTCTGTTCTTCTTCACTTTCCTCAGGCTTGATTCTTTTGCGGTAATACTGGCGGAAGGTTTCTTTGGGAGGCAAAGGGTTGTCATGCTCTTTAGCCCAGGGATTAAGCGCTGACTGTGCTATGGGAGTCGGGATATTGCGGAGTGCCCACAGAGCAAGTTTCTCGGCTTTCGCCAAATTGGTGCTTGAGGCGAGAATGGGTTTTGCCATGCCTTGCTCAATGTTATGGAGCGTCTCTCCGTAGCCTTTTTCCACCACCTTCTTGCGCCAATAGAACACGAGTTCGGGAATAGGCACCTTTACCGGACAGACGTCCATGCAAGAGCCGCAATGAGTGCATGAATATGGCAGACGCGCGTATCTGTAAAGATCATAACTCGGCTCGAGCACTATTCCTATAGGACCCATATAGGGGGCGTCATAACTTATGCCTGAAGTGCGCCGGAATACAGGACAGGTATTCATACATGTGCCGCAACGAATGCATTTCAATACGGTCCAATAATCGGGTGACGAGAGGCGTTCGCTACGACCGTTGTCAAGCAACACAATATGCATCTCCTGCCCTTTTCGCGGTCCATGATAATGGGAGGTATATTGTGTTATGGCGAAGCCAAGGGCGCTGCGCGACAGCAACCGGATAAACAGCGGCAAGTCGCTCTGGCGCGGGATAAGCTTCTCTATGCCCATGGTAGCCACGAAAAGCGGCGGTACATTGGCGCTGATATCCGCATTACCCTCGTTGGTGCATACCACAATTCCGCCGGTTTCTGCAATACCGAAATTCACACCAGTCATTCCGGCATCAATCTTCGCGTATTTTTTCCTCATATCGGCCCGCATCACACTGTTGAGGTAATGAGGGTCATCATTTGAGGCATCGGAGCCGAGTTTGGCAGCAAAGAGTGCCGCCACATCGCTACGCAATTTATGTATGGCAGGCATTACAATGTGCGACGGTCGCTGGTTATCGAGCTGCTGTATGCGCTCTCCTAAATCAGCCTCATACACCTCTACCCCATTCTCCCACAGGAATTCCCTCATGCCACATTCATCCATCGCCATGCTCTTGCCCTTGGTGACGGTCTTGACATTGTGGCTTTTGAAAATGTCGAGAATAATCTCATTGTGCTCTTTGGCGTCGCGGGCCCAGTGAACATGAATACCGTTTGCCTCAGCATTCCGGGCAAACTGCTCCAAATAATAATCGAGATTAGAGAGCGTATGGAGTTTTATGTCGGAAGCGAGATCTCTCATTTCCTCCCATTCCGGTATTTCCGACGCTACTTTGTCGCGCCTCATGCGGGCTTCCCAAAGACAGCGGTCATGCATTTCGCGGTGGGCGGTGTCCTTTATGAACTTTGCTCCGAGCTTTACCTGATTGACCTGTTTCATGGCTTTGCGTCTCCGTTAAGAATTTCAGTAATATAGAACATCTTGAGCTCCAGACCTATCTTGCGTGCAATGGTCTGTTGATGGATGAGGCACGACATATCCTGCGAGGTTACATATTTGAACCCATTGCGAGCATAATCGTTCACCTTGTCGCGACCCTGCTGCCCCGAACAGGGAGCATCCCATATTGAGAAAACGCCTCCGAAGCCGCAACATTCGTCGCGCCGCGTGGCATATCCCGTCTCGATTCCCTCAACAAGACTGAGCAACGCGGCACTTTTGTCAAAGGGTTTTATCATCAGTTCGCTGGGACGGGCTTCTTTCAGATAACGCAGCGAATGGCAGCCGTTATGGATGGCCACCCTGTAAGGGAACCGGGGCTTTCCCGGCAGTTCCTTCACCTTAAGTACGTCGTGAAGAAATTCCACGGGGTCATAAACGGTTTCCCTGAAATGCAGCACTTCCGGAGTCTGTTCAAGCTCGTTAAAATGGTAACGGAACTGGTCAGTGCAAATTCCGGAGGGCACCACTACGTAATCATAACCTTTGTCGCAGACATAAGGGGCCACACCCTGTTCAAGGGTGCAGGAATGTTTCTCGTAGCCCATATCAAGCTCGGGAAGTCCGCAGCAGGCGCCACGCTCAATGAACTCCACCTGCAACCCCAGTTTCTGCAGAAGACTGTAGGTAGATACAGCCGCCTGCGGATAAATGGCGTCGATATAACACGGAACAAAAAATCCTATCTTCATACTTCGTCAATCATCAACAACAATATTCCGGTATGGTCTTATAGTAGCAACAAAAATCCATACAAAATTGTTTTTAATTTTTTCATCAAAAATAATTGCGTCCGCATTGTGGACGCTATTCAACGGGATCCAAGATACTTCTTGGGAAGTGAGAGGTTGGAGGGGGGAGGAGAGGCAAGTTAGTGAGGGGGCAGAGGAGGGCCGGAGGGGGTTGGCGGTGAAAGATGTTTTTTGTATCTTTGTAACCGCATTTTAACAACCGACCCCAATGTCTGCCACTTTAATCAACACCAGTACAATACCTTATCGCGACATGGTCTTTATGGTCTATTTTAAGACTATGAAGAGCATACGTTATCGGCTGGCTTCGGGCTATCACAACATCGTGGAAATGTCTGTGCCGGCCTCGCTGAGCGAAGATGATGTAAGACGTTATATAGAGCAAATCTACCCCTCTGTGCTGAAGATGCAGCAGAAGCAGCTGCAGAATGCCGACAAGGAGGTAACTCGCCCCGATTCAGCCACTTACTCGGCCTGGTGCGACCGATTGGATACGCTCATCCGCGGTGTTCAGCGCGAGATGCAGCTTCAGGCGCGGCGTTACTCGCTGCGGTATATGCGCTCGCGGTGGGGAAGCTGTAAGCCCGCCACCAAGAGCATCACGGTGAACATTGCTTTGGCGTCGCTGCCCATTGAGTGTACACATTATCTGTTGGTGCATGAGCTGTCGCATCTGGTGCATCCCAACCATACGCCGCAATTCTGGCAGCATGTGGAGCGCTATTTCCCCGATTACCGACGTGTGAGGGCCTTTCTGCGCACTCGGACAATAGTTATGTAATATGGCCGAAACCGCTCTCACTATTCTGACTCGCGATTATGCCTCGCCGGTAGGTAATCTGACGTTAGGCTCCTTTCAGGGGAAGCTCTGTATGTGCCTCATAAGCAATTGTCGTACTGCCGCCAAAACTTTGTCGCGCATAAGGCATTACAGCGGCGCTGAAGTGATTTCAGGCACTGACGCTGTGTTGGAAGAGGCTGCCCGTCAGCTCGATGCATATTTTGCGGGTCGCCTACGGGTCTTTGACCTGCCTTTGCTCTTTTTCGGCACTTCTTTTCAGCAGAGTGTCTGGGAAGGGTTAACGCGGATTCCCTGTGGCCACACTCTCTCATACGGCGATATGGCGCGGCGCATCGGCTTCCCCAGGGCCACCCGGGCTGTGGGCACAGCCGTCGGCGCCAATCCGTTGGCCATAATAGTGCCTTGCCACCGTGTCATCGCCTCTTCGGGCGCTCTCGGCGGCTATGCAGGCGGACTGGAGATGAAGCAGGCGTTGCTCTCTTTGGAACGCTCAACGCAGAATATATTTACAAATAGCAACAAATATTGATTTTATGGCTAAGAAATCCAAGACTTTCTCACATATTGAAGCCACCGATGCTTTGGAGCGGTTAGGTCAGCGCGGCACTTCTGCCCAAGAGTTTGTGTATGACCTTTTGCGCATCTTTGCTCATTGGGGCGACGGGCAGGTGCGCCGTGCCAAGGAGGGTCCGGGCAATGCCTCCAAAGATGGCCGAACGCTTGTTGTAAAGGATCTGATAGCTTACCGGCCTATGGATGCCGATAGCGACATTTCCGCCTTTTACGACGAGATAAAGGCCATGCGCGATGACCCTAAAATAGCCAAACATCTGCCGAGGCTCTATGTGGTGAGCGACGGCAAGCGTGTGTTGGCTGTCGACCCGAAGATTAACGACGAATATAACAACACGGTAGATGCTCTCTGGCGCGACTTCGAGTTTCTGACGCCCTTGGCAGGCATTGAAAAGGTTCAGCACGTCGCCGAGGCTGAGGCTGATGTAAAATCGGCTGAGCTGATGGCCAAGCTCTTCGATGACATCCGCCGCTACAACGACATACGCAACCCGGATACGGTGCATGCGCTCAACGTGTTTATGTCGCGACTCCTTTTCTGTTTCTTTGCCGAGGACACGGGTCTTTTCCCGGGAGAGAACCTCTTCACCGACACTCTGCGCAACCACACCAAGGAGGACGGCAGCGACCTGTCGGAGTTCATCGACCGTGCCTTTCTGATAATGTCGACCAACGACGAGGCGGCGCGAGCCGTGTTGCCCAAGCTCTATTCGGTCTTTCCGTACGTCAACGGAGGGCTGTTCAGGGAGCATTTCCCCATCCCGAGGCTGTCGCGCCGAGCCCGCCGCCTCATCCTCAACTGCGGCGATTACAACTGGCGCGAAATCAACCCCGACATCTTCGGGTCGATGATTCAGGCTGTGGTAACGCCCGAACAACGCGCGGGACTCGGCATGCACTATACCTCTGTGCCGAACATAGAGAAGGTAATCCGTCCGCTCTTTCTCGACTCGCTCAACGAGGAGTTTGAGGCGGCGTGTGCCGAAGCGCGCGAAAAGATGGCGCAGAAAATCAGCTATGAGCTTGCCACACAGCGACTTAAGTCGCTGCTCGACAGGCTGTCGAAAATCAAATTCTTTGACCCGGCATGCGGAAGCGGCAACTTCCTCATCATCTCCTATAAGCGCCTGCGCGAGCTTGAGATACGCATCTGGGAGGCACTCCGCGACATTGCCCCCGTGGCCGTCATCCCCTTCCCTACCATCACCCTGACGCAGTTCTACGGCATAGAGCTCGACGAATATGCGTGCGACACGGCCACCCTCTCGCTGTGGCTTGCCGAGCACCAGATGAACGTACTTTTCCGCGATGCCTTTGGCGTACAGCCGGAAACCCTTCCGTTGAAGCCCTCGGGGCACATCGTCTGCGACAACGCCTGCCGCCTCGACTGGGACGCCGTGTGCCCCCACACACCCTCCGACGAAGTCTACATCATGGGCAACCCGCCTTACCTCGGCAGCTCTTTACAAGATTCCGAGCAGAAAGAGGATATGAAAATTGCTATTGGAGACATTTGCAAAGGCTACAAAAAGCTTGATTATATTGCTGTCTGGTTTATTAAAGCTGCAGAATATTGCAAACAATCTGATGCATCATACGCATTTGTTTCCACAAATTCCATATCTCAAGGCGAACAAGTGGCTTTATTATGGCCCATAATATTTAATAATGGTCTTGAAATCAAATTCGCATATACCTCATTTAAGTGGTCTAATAATGCAAAAAGCAATGCTGCGGTCACTGTTGTTATCATTGGCGTTGGAAATAAAAGCAAAAACACAAAAAAGAAATTATTCAGTGATACCATTCGTATTGTTGAAAATATAAACCCATATTTAAATTCAGGCGCTGATTTAATAGTTAAGGCTGCATATTCTCCTTTGAATGGGATGCAAGAAATGACCTATGGCTGTAAAGCGAATGATGATGGAAATTTAATTTTAGAACAATATGAAATAGACAAACTACTTCGAGAATATCCCGTCGCTGAAAAGTTTATAAAGCCCTTGATGGGATCTTTAGAATTTATCAGAGATGAGCATCGATTCTGCCTTTGGATTGATGATGTTGATTTTTCTGAAGCATATTCCATTCCTCCCATAAGAGATAGAATAGAAAGAAATAGAATATACCGGCAGAATGGCAGTGCAGAAGCTAAAAGATTAGCCGAAAGGCCTCATCAATTCAGAGAACATTATCATATTTCTGAGAGAAGCAAGGAAAAAATTCTCGTCCCTTCTGTGTCATCTGAGCGAAGAGAATATATACCAATAGGATATGTAGGGCCGGATACTATTATATCTAATCTCGCTTTTGCGGTATATGATGCGGAGAAGTGGCTCTTTGCGCTGCTTACCTCCAAGATGCACAATCTTTGGGTAAGGGCTGTGGGTGGTTCGCTTGAAACTCGAATCAGGTATTCGGCAACTCTGTGCTATAACACCTTCCCGTTTCCGAAGCTCACGGAGGCTCAGAAAAAGGAGCTGAGCATTTTGGCTGACAACATCATCACTGTCAGGGAGGAGGAATATGAACTGACACTTGGCAAGATGTATAACCCGGAGACAATGCCTGAGGATTTGCGCAAGGCTCATCATCAGCTTGACCTTGCCGTGGAGCGTATCTACCGCCCTGAGCCCTTTGCCTCCGACGAAGGACGCCTGGCTCACCTCTTTAAGCTCTACGCCAAAATGACCAAGAAATGAACGGTTTCCTGAAAATAGCAAGCGATTACACCTGTTGGAACGTCTATCGCAAATCGGTTATTATTTGCGATGTAACAGAGATATTTATCAACAGGGCGCTGCCGCATGGCTCGCGAACCATCGACCAAATGCGACAGGCTGCCCGCTCGTGTAAACAGAATATTGTAGAAGGCGTGAGCGACGCTACCGTTTCTGCCGAGATGTGCATAAAGCTGTTGGGCGTGGCTCGCGGTTCGGTGAGGGAATTGCTGGAAGATTACGACGATTTTCTGCGACAGCATGACCTCGAGATATGGGATAAAAATGATAAACGCACAATGGCGACACGAGCTTATTGCTTCCGCAATGATGATGCAAAAAATTTTGTTGCCAAATGTCGTGAGCGCAGCGATGAAACGGTGGCCAACATTATGCTTACGCAGATACGGCAAATCGACGCTATGCTTGCCGGCGTTATGAAGAAAGTGGAAGCGCAGTTTATCAAAGAGTACCTACTACTACTACGACAGTGGCAGCTACGTCTGCTGAGGAAACAACAACAAGCTCACAGGCACAGACTTCATCAAGTGAAGCAGAAAAAACGCAGCCAGAACAGACCACACCTACCATGGCTTCCGCCCTGGCGCAGGAAAGCGCCTTCAACATCAAGGTGACCGGCAACGGCCGCATCACCCGTAACCTGATCCTGGGCGCCAACTACCTGCAGTCGCACATCCTGCACTTCTACCATCTGGCCGCTCTGGACTTCGTGGCCGGCCCCGATACCGCGCCCTTCGTGCCGCGTTTCGCCCAGCCCGACCTGCGTCTGCCCCCCGAAGCCAACAAGGTGGGCGTGGACCAGTACCTGGAAGCCCTGGAAGTGCGCCGCATCGCCCACGAGATGGTCGCCCTCTTCGGCGGCCGCATGCCCCATGTGCAGGGCATCGTGCCTGGCGGTGCCACTGAAATGCCCACCAAGGAAGCCCTGCTGGAATACGCGGCCCGCTTCAAGAAGGTGCGCCAGTTCATCGTCGAAAAATACCTGCCCATCACCTACATCGTGGGCTCCGTGTACAAGGACCTGTTCGAACAGGGCCAGGGCGTGCACGGCTGCTCCTGCTTCGGCGTGTTCCCCATGACCGACGACGGCAAGACCCACCTGCTCAAGGCCGGTATCTTCCTCAATGGCCGTGACGTGGAATTCGATCCCAAGAAGATCACCGAAGACCTCAAGTACGCCTGGTACGACGACGCCACCACCGGCAAGGGTGCTGCCGGCGCCGAGACCAACCCCAACCTGGACAAGAAGGACGCCTACTCCTTCGTCAAGGCTCCCCGCTACGACGGCGAAGTCATCGAAGTGGGCCCCGCCGCCCGCATGTGGGTGGCCAACGCGCCGCTGTCCGAAGTGGGCGTGAAGATGCTGAAGGAAAAGTTCGGCATCGAAGCCCGCACCATCCGCGACCTGGGCTGGGACAAGGTCTTCTCCATCATGGGCCGTCACGTGGCCCGCGCCGAAGAAGCCCTGCTCATCGCCAATGCTGTGGAAGGCTGGCTGAAGGAAGTCAAGCCCGACGGCGAGACCTTCACCCCCTTCGAGATCCCGCAGAGCGCCGAAGGCTACGGCTGCACCGAAGCGCCCCGTGGTTCTCTGGTCCACTACATCCGTGTGAAGGACCAGAAGATCGACAGCTACCAGATCATCTCCGCCACTCTGTGGAACTGCTCGCCCCGCGACGACAAGGGCCGCCGTGGTCCTCTGGAAGAAGCCCTCATCGGTGTGCAGGTCCCGGACATCAACAACCCCGTCAATGTTGGGCGCACCATCCGCGCCTTCGACCCGTGACTGGGCTGTGCCGTGCACGTGCTGCACGCTGAGACCGGCGAAGAATCCATCGTGAACCTGGGCTAGGTTCCGCGCGATTTGTCGCTTTGTCCCCCCTGTCCGTGTGGCAGGGGGGACTTTTCTTTTCCTCTCTCCCACCGTATCCTCAGTTTTCCGTCCCCGCTCCCGCTTTCATGCCATCCTGCCAAAGGGCACCCCTTCCGCTGCCTGCGGCAGAGGCCCTCCTCCGGGGAGGGTACGGCCAAGGAGCTTTTATGAAACGAATCATCGTAGGCGTCAGCGGTGCCAGCGGCATGCCCCTGGCCCTGTGTCTGCTGCGCCATCTGGCTGCCCTGCCCGACGTGGAAAGCCACCTCATCCTTTCGCCCGGAGCCCATGCCGTGCTGGAAGCGGAATGCGGCCTTGCCCCGTCCACCCTGCATGCCCTGGCCGACGTCAGCCATGATGCGGCCTGTCTGGGAGCCGCCCAGTTCACTTCTGCCTGCACCGTTGCGTAGTCATATCCGGCAGCAGCCAGTCTAT
>OGXW01000455.1_pt1 | contig 30645 bp, 28 predicted proteins | sample 1576341 | NCBI WGS metagenome assembly OGXW01 (sample SAMEA3541592, study PRJEB24748) | human gut metagenome | biome: human gut; feature: human-associated habitat; material: faeces | place: China | collected 2012
GAGGAAGCTGATACAGCCAGTCTGCCTTGGCATCAACCATGTTCTTGTAAAGAAGCTCTTTATCAAAAGCCAGAGTTACTCTGGTATCCTCATCCATTGTCTCGATCGGGTTCGGGATCTTAAGGCTGTCATTGATTCCATCCAGGAATCCAACCATAGTCAGTACGTCCTGTCCGTATTTCTCAGCCAGTTCCTTAACGGTACCGCTTACAACCTCATCCGGATTGGAAAGAAGCTGCTCATAGATTCCCTTCTCGATGTTGAAATAATTTGCCCAGAATCTCTGGAGCTGATTGCGGTCTGCCTGCTGATCATAAGCAATTGAACGCCACTGCTCTAAGATTGTTTTATCACTCATTTGTTTCATCCTCTTTTCAAAATTTTTGCCTGTGCCCCATTATAGCATCTTTTCTTCCAAAAAACAAATCCCTTTTTATACAAATCTCAAGAAAGTTGTATAAAAAGGAATTCCAAAGTCTATACTATGAATGTCCATCGAAGCACTTATCGATGTGACATGGCAAAAGATACGATCTGAAAAATACTTATATCCTCCCCTTACAAGGTTCCGGGACTTGCGAAACAGTGCAGTCCCGGGATTTTATCTTATTTTATGCCATAAGTCTCTTCCATTTCTTTTGCTGCCTGCTTCAGATCTCTGAACTGAAGTGCATGGATTCCCTGACTTTCGGCGCCCTTACAGTTCTCTTTCCTGTCATCAATAAACAGAGTCTCCTCTGCCTTGAGACCGAATCTGCCAAGCAGAGTACGGTATATCTCTGCATCTGGTTTCATCTGCTTTACATCGCAGGAAAAAATAACTCCATCCATATATTTCAGGAACGGCATCTCGTTCTGCTTCGTACCATCCAGCATATATCTGCTGTAATTGGAAAGAATATACAGATGATATCCCTGGCTCTTAAGGTATTTCGTCCAGGTTTCTGCATAATCCATCTTAACAACACATTCCGTGGAACGCTCGATCACCCTTCGGATGTCATCTGCATACTCCGGTGCCAGTGCCTGAAACTTTCTGATATAGTCTTCCTCCTCCAGAAATCCCCTGTCACGCTCATCCCAGACTTCACTCTGGAAGGTTGCCTTCGCGATCTTATCTCTCTTTTCTTTTTCAAAATGAAAGCTGTCCAGATAAGTCTGCCAGTTAAACTCTACAAGAACAAGTCCTACATCAAACACAATATTTTTTATCATATGCTTATCCTCCTCATTTTTCTTCTTATTTACAAGCCGAAATACCATCCAAATCACATAGCCCATGATCGCCGCAAAAAGTACTGTATAGAGCGATGCCATAAAGGCTCCCTGAGAAAAATCTCCTTTCAGGGCAAAAAACATCGGCAGACAGAAGATCACAAGCAGAGCAGCCACTCCCAGAAGAGCGGCGATTCTTTTTCCGTTTTTCATAAACACCTCTTCGTGAAATACGCCGGGGAAAACTCTCCCCGGCGTCTATACTTTACTTATTTATTTCTGTAGATAATATCATTTCTTCCTGGTCCGTTAGAGATCATGGTGATCGGGAATCCAATCTGTTTCTCTACGAACTCAACATATTTACGGCAGTTTTCCGGAAGATCTTCGTATTTCTTAATTCCACGGATATCGGTTTTCCATCCCGGAAGTACTTCCAGAACCGGTTTAGCCTTCTCAAGAAGTCCTGTTGTCGGGAATTCTGTAGTAACTTTACCGTCAATCTCATATCCTGTACATACCGGAATCTCATCCAGATATCCAAGGACATCAAGAACAGTAAACGCTACATCTGTAGTTCCCTGCATACGGCAGCCGTATTTGGAAGCAACACAGTCAAACCATCCCATACGTCTCGGACGTCCGGTTGTTGCGCCGTATTCTCCGCCATCTCCGCCTCTTCTTCTCAGCTCATCAGCTTCCTCGCCAAAGATCTCAGAAACAAAAGCACCTGCTCCTACTGCACTGGAATATGCCTTGCAGACAGTAACGATCTGCTTGATTTCATATGGTGGGATTCCTGCACCGATCGCACCATATGCAGCCAGTGTAGAGGAAGATGTTACCATCGGATAAATTCCATGATCCGGATCCTTCAGTGATCCAAGCTGTCCCTCCAGAAGAACCTGTTTGCCTTCTTTGAGTGCATTCCACAGGAACAGAGATACGTCTCCCACATATGGAGCTACCATTTCTTTGTATTTCATCAGTTCTGCATAAATCTCGTTCGGATCAAGAAGCGGTTTATGATACAGATGCTCCAGTAAAATGTTCTTTGTTTCTACAACGCGCTCTACCTTTTCTCTCAGAGTATCGTCATGGAACAGTTCATTTACCTGGAAACCGATTTTGGCATATTTATCAGAATAGAACGGAGCGATACCGGACTTTGTGGATCCGAAGGATTTGCCGCCAAGACGTTCTTCTTCATACTGATCGAAGAGAATATGATAAGGCATTACGATCTGCGCTCTGTCAGAGATCATGATCTTCGGTGCCGGAACTCCTCTCTCGATTACTTCATTGTATTCTTTAAAAAATACCGGAATATTCAGAGCAACACCATTTCCGATCACGCTTGTGGTGTGGTTGTAGAATACACCTGACGGAAGTGTGTGCAGTGCAAATTTACCATAGTCATTTACGATTGTATGACCGGCATTTGCTCCTCCCTGAAATCTTACAATGATATCTGCTTCCTGAGCAAGCATATCGGTGATTTTACCTTTACCTTCATCTCCCCAGTTAGCTCCAACTACTGCTTTGACCATAACACATTTATCCTCCTTGTGTTTTTGATATATTTCAGACTTTTAACCTCTGGCATCAGACGTTGATCTCTGCCTTGATTCCAAGCATATCCTTGTGCTCATCAAGAACCGGCTGTACCACTTTCTCGATGAAAGCAGTTGTCTGCTCTTTGGCTCTTCCCACATATCTGGAAGGATCCATAGACTTGCGGAGTTCTTCGATCGTCAGATTGAATGCCGGATCTGCTGCGATCAGATCAAGAAGGTTGTTATCCTTTCCTTCTACCTTCACAGTACGTCCTGCTTCCATGGAAAGTTCACGAATACGCTCATGAAGTTCCTGACGATCTCCACCTGCCTTAACAGCATCCATCATAATGTTCTCAGTTGCCATGAACGGAAGCTCTGCAAGCATGTGTTTCTCGATAACCTTCGGATATACTACCAGTCCGTCTACTACGTTCAGACAAAGATCAAGGATACCATCTATTGCAAGGAATCCTTCCGGAACGCTGAGACGCTTGTTTGCGGAGTCATCCAGTGTTCTCTCGAACCACTGTGTTGCTGAAGTGATGGCCGGGTTCAGTGCATCGATCATCACATATCTGGAAAGGGAAGCAATACGCTCACTTCTCATCGGATTTCTCTTATATGCCATTGCAGAAGATCCGATCTGAGATTTTTCAAACGGTTCTTCCACTTCCTTGAGGTGCTGAAGAAGGCGGATATCATTGGACATCTTGTGTGCACTTGCTGCAATACCTGCAAGAATATTCAGAACTCTGGTATCAACCTTACGGGAATAGGTCTGTCCGGAAACCGGATAGCACTGCCTGAATCCCATCTTCTCTGCGATCATCGGATCGATCTTGTCGATGGTTTCCTGATCTCCGTCAAAAAGCTCCAAAAAGCTTGCCTGTGTTCCTGTTGTTCCCTTGGAACCAAGAAGCTTAAGGCTTCCCAGGACATACTCCAGATCCTCAAGATCCATCATGAATTCCTGTGTCCACAGAGTAGCACGCTTACCAACAGTTGTCGGCTGTGCCGGCTGGAAATGGGTAAATGCCAGCGTAGGCTGATCCTTATATTTATCTGCAAACTTAGAAAGCTCTGCGATCACATTGACCAGTTTCTTCTGAACCAGTCTGAGAGCTTCTGCCATTACGATAATGTCTGTATTATCTCCTACATAACAGGAGGTTGCGCCCAGATGAATGATTCCCTTTGCTTTCGGACACTGTACTCCATATGCATACACATGGGACATAACGTCATGACGAACCTGACGTTCTCTCTCCTTGGCCACATCGTAATTGATGTCATCCTTGTGAGCCTTAAGTTCATCAATCTGCTCCTGGGTGATGTTCAGACCAAGTTCTTTTTCTGTTTCTGCCAGAGCGATCCACAATCTTCTCCATGTACGGAATTTCATATCCGGAGAAAAAATATACTGCATTTCCTTGCTGGCATAGCGCTCTGAAAGGGGACTTACATATCTGTCTGTACTCATATTTACTCCTATCCTCTCACCAGATTAACCGCAGGGGTAACTGCGGTTAATCGGATTTCCTGATTTCTGTCTTTACGCTGAAAATTATATAACATTGCCTGATTAAAAGCAATCCCTTTATTCTTCTCCCTGATGAAATTTACCAAGGAATTCTTTCATTCTGGCATTGCTGGAAGAAAATACCTCCGTCGGAGTACCCTCCACCGCAATAACCCCCTGGTCCATAAAGATCACCCTGTCCGAAATATCTCTCGCAAAATTCATCTCATGTGTCACGATCACCATGGTAATGTGGATGTCCGCCAGAGAGCGGATCACGCGGAGAACCTCTCCGGTAAGTTCCGGGTCAAGTGCAGAGGTCGGTTCATCAAAAAACAGAATCTTAGGGTTCAGTGCAAGAGCCCTTGCAATCGCAACTCGCTGGCACTGTCCACCCGAAAGCTGATACGGATAAGCATCCTCCTTATCAGAAAGTCCCATCTTTGCCAGAAGCTCTCTCGCTTCTTTATATACTTCGGCCTTGTTTCTTTTCTGTACATGGATCGGCGCATCCGTGATATTTTTCATGACGGTAAAATGCGGAAAAAGATTGAAGTTCTGGAATACCAGGCCGAAACAGGACTGGATTTCCTTAATCTCATTCTTAGGCGGCATGCAGACTCTGTCATTTTCTGTCCAGATTGCCTTTTTGCCCATGTAGCTGATCTCCCCGCCGTCAATGCGCGTCAGAAGCGTCGCACAGCGGAGCAGCGTGGACTTGCCGGAACCGGAAGGTCCTATGATAGAAAGCACCTCACCCTCCTCTACATGGATAGAGACATCCTTCAGAACCTGAAGTCCGTCGAATTGTTTTTTGATATGATTCATTTCAAGAAGATTCGTACTCACGCCATTTCCTCCTAATGATAATAGTTCATTTTCTTTTCAAACCATTCCATTACCCATGCAACCACAAAGTTGAAAATGTAATAGAACACACCTGCAATCACAAACGGAAGTACCGTTGTCTGTGCTGCCGCGATCTGTTTTGCAAGTGCAAACATCTCGATATAGGATACAGAATATACAAGAGAGGTATCCTTAACCAGTGTGATGACCTCATTTGTCACTGATGGAAGCACGATCTTTACGACCTGCGGAAGTACAATCTTGAAAAATGTCTGACTTTTATTGTAGCCAAGAAGCTGTGCCGCCTCATACTGTCCGCTCGGAATAGATTCAATTCCGGAACGATATATCTCTGCAAAATAAGCCGCATAATTCAGTGAACATCCGAGAATGATCGCAGTAAATTTATATCCTCCGATATTCATCCCCCAGAGATAAAACGGTCCAAAATACCACAAAAGCAGCTGCAGCATCAATGGCGTTCCCCTCATAATAGAAATATAGGCTTTGACGATCCAGCTCAGTGGCTTAAAGCGACTCACTCTTCCAAAATACACCACCATACCCAGGGGCAGTGAGAAAAGCAGTGTCAGAAAAAAGATAACCAGCGTAGACCCAAACCCCGTGGTAAGCTGTTGTAACATTACCTGAAAACTCATGTCTTCTCCTCCATAAACTTACAACAGGGATGCTCCCCGGCGAGATCCCAGGGAGCATCCCATATGTCTTATATTTGTTACTGTTCACTTCGTCACAGCAATCTGGTCAAAATCCATTCCAGATCACATCCGGTGACAGGATTCTGATTATTCAGCGTCTTCCTGTGCAGAATTCTCTGTCTTATCCTCAGCTGCTGCTTCCTCTGTATCTTCTGCTGCCGCGTCATCAGAAGCCTTAAGAGTTACCATATCAGCGATCTCATATTTCTCTGCCAGCTTCTCTACGGTTCCGTCATCTGCCAGCTTCTGAAGGTCTGCATTCACGATATCGCAAAGTTCATCGTTGCCCTTCTTGAATCCGATCGCATACTGCTCTGTATTCAGAGTCTCATCAAGGATCTTGAATCCCTCTCCTCTGGAATTAAGCTGGTATTTTGCAACACCTACATCAATTGCAAGTGCATCCAGTGCTCCTGCCTGCAGTTCTGTAAATGCAGTGTTGTAATCAGCAAATTCATTCAGTGCTCCAAAGGTATCTGCCAGTTCCTTCTGTCCACCCTCTTCTTCGCTCTTGAGAAGATCCAGTGCTGCGGAAGCTGCCTGGACACCAACGGTCTTGCCTGCCAGATCTGTCAGTTTCTCAATTCCTGAATCCTCGGCTACAACGATCACCTGGCTGTTATCTACATACGGTACAGAGAAAGTATAATCATCTTCTCTTCCGTTCATTGTAAATCCGTTCCAGATACAGTCAATAGAACCGGAGTTCAGTTCCATATCCTTGGAATCCCAGTTGATCGGTTTTTTGTCCAGAGTCCATCCCTCCAGATCACACACTGCCTGTGCCAGTTCCAGGTCAAAACCTGTATATTCTCCGCTCTCATCCATATATCCATAAGGAGGATATTCTGCATCAAATCCCACGATCAGAGTCTTATCTGCAACGCCCGCCTGTACGTTCACTGCGGAAGCCATTCCCATAACCATAACTGCACTCAGCATTAATGCAACTGCCTTTTTCTTCATATCTATCTCTCCTCTTATACCGTTTTTACGTTTTATCACACAGTCACTCTACCGTGTGAAAGTATAGTTATCGTAACATACCTGTCATATTCTGTCAAGAAAAAAACAAAGTCTGGATCTGTGATATTTTCACAGTTCCAAACTTTGTCTATATAATGATTATTACATTTTATCCTTATGATGCAGAAGTGTCACGCTCTTAGGAGGCAGATAAAGGTTCACCATACCGGCGCGGGCAATGATCTCCTTTGGCTGATCCGTATATCCATCCTGACATGACCGGATCAGTCTTGTCATTCTGACCTCTTCCATCCTGCTGATTCCCACCGGCCATACTTTGATCGTGACTTCTCTGCCCTCGTCACGATTATTCAGTATCACGATCATCTGTTCAATATGCGAAAACCTTCCATAGCACAGCCCCTGGTAATCATTCCACAAAAATTTCAGGGAACCCGTTCGCAGGATTCGATATTTTTTGTGAATCGCAATCATTTTTTTGTAGAAATCAAGCAGTTCCTTATCCTCATGTCCCCACGGATAGGTACGGCGATTATCCGGATCCGTAAATCCACATACACCTGCCTCGTCTCCATAATAGACAGTCGGTGCCCCCGGCCAGGTCATCTGGATCGCGATCGCCTCTCTCATAACTGCCGTATTGATATTCTCAGAGGCAGCCTGCGGGCCTGCATAAGAAACCCTTCCCACACGGCGGTTCGTTCTGGTAAGAAACCTGGAGTGGTCATGGTTGGACAGTTCATTCATCGCCACATGAAGTGCAGACATATGAAGGGAGCGCATATGCGTCCTCATAGCTGCAATAAAGGCCTCACTGTTTCCATACAGATCTTCCCGGTATTCATCACTGTGTTTCTCCATACCGGTCAAAAACCATGTCACCGGTTCCATAAAAGCATCATAATTCATGACAGAATCCCACTCATCTCCCTGAAGCCATCCCTCCGGATTGCCATAATGCTCGGCAAGAATGAGTGCTTCCGGATTTGCCTCCTTGACTGCCCTGCGGAAATCTTTCCAGAACTTATGATTAAACTCATTGCTGTGTCCAAGATCCGCTGCCACGTCCAGTCTCCAGCCATCTGCACAGTACGGCTCGGAAACCCACTTCCGGGCTATATCCAGCACATACTCATAAAGCTCTCTGGAACCCTCATAATTAAGCTTCGGAAGCGTGTCGTGCGTCCACCATCCATCGTAAGACGGGTTATACGGCCATCTGTTCTCGTCATTGAAATGAAAGAAGGAGCGATACGGGCTGTCTGCCGAAATATAAGCACCCGGTGCATAGCCTTCCTGTCCTTCATAGATCCGCTCACGATCCATCCATTTATTAAAGGAGCCACAGTGATTAAATACTCCGTCCAGGATCACCTTCATGCCTCGCTTATGAAGCTCCTGCACCAGCTTCGTAAAAAGCTGATTACTCGCCTCCAGATTCTTCTTGTCGGTAACTCGTTTGATATATTTGGCTGCATGAGCGTTTTCCCTGTCCCACGAAGCCAGAAGCCCATCACAGTCCTCCACGATCTTTCCATAATGAGGATCCACGTAATCGTAATCCTGTGTGTCATACTTGTGATTGCTCGGTGATACAAAGATCGGGTTCAGATACACGACCTCCACTCCAAGATCCTGAAGATAATCCAGCTTATCCATAACTCCCTGAAGGTCTCCGCCATAGAATTCCCTCACGCCCATGACTGCCGGTGTCTTGGACCAGTCCTTCACCTGCTCACAGTGTTCTCCGATATAAGAATACTCATCCGTCAGAACATTGTTTGTCGGATCTCCGTTGCAGAAACGATCCACAAAAATCTGGTACATGACCGCACCCTTCGCCCAGTCCGGTGTCTGATAGTTCGGATAAATCTCAAAATCATCCCGATCCTCTCTCTCTGTACAGACTCCCTGCTGATTATAATAACAGTTTACCCACCCATACAGAATCTCAAAGTGATATCGAAAAACCTCGTCCGGCATAACGATCCTGGCCGCATAGTAATCAAATCCCTTGACCGTCTTATAAATCTTCATCCTTCGTTTCTTTCCACCGGATACAAGATACACTGCATCCACATTGTTTTTCTGGGTCCGGAAACTGATCATTACCGTTTCCCCTGTCTTTGGTTCGGCAGGATTTCTGTAATACCTCGTTCCGTCACTGAAAAAAGCGTCCTTATTCAGCACCGGCCGCATATTCAGAATGTACTGCATTTTTCTGGTAATGTCCTCATTTTCCCATTCCATGATTAAAATCCCCTTATTCTTTAGCATATGTATATTCTAGTTGATAAATCACAAAAGTACAATATAAAACCCGCCGAATAAAAACATGCAAATATGCACTATTTTTACAAAGTAAAAAAGACAGCGGGATAAGCTGTCTTTTTTGGAGAAGGTATTTCTTCTTATGGGGTGTAGCAAAAACTATATAATGTATTGGGGGGTTTTTACGATATATATAGTATCATGCGTCTACCCAAAAGTGTGCACAAAGTTCACAAAATTCATTTTATGTTTTTGTCTATGTTGTATACTCATTTTTGAAGGCTGATTTTTTCAGATGTAAAAAGTGCCTCAAACTCTTCTCTGTGAACCTTTTCCTTCTCTAAAAGAAGGGCGGCGCACTTATGAAGTACGTCCATATGCTGCGTGATGATCTCTCTCGCATCCTCATGACATTTGTCTATGATGGCATGAACTTCCTGGTCGATCTCCTTGGCTACTTCTTCACTGTAGCTTCTGGTATGTGCCAGATCTCTTCCGATAAATACTTCATCGCCCTCGTCCCCATAGGCGATCAGTCCAAGCTTGTCTGACATACCATACTGCATGACCATGGCACGGGCAGTTCCCGTAGCACGCTTGATATCATTGGAAGCACCCGTTGTGATATCATTAAAGATCAGTTCCTCAGCCACACGGCCGCCAAGCAGCGTTGTGATATCCTGAAGCATCTTGCCCTTGGTGTTGAACATCTCATCATTCTCCGGAAGCGGCATGGTGTATCCTGCTGCCCCAACGCCTGTCGGAATGATCGAGATTGTATAGACAGGATCCATATCCGGAAGAACATGGAACAGGATCGCATGTCCCGCCTCATGATAGGCTGTGATCTTCTTTTCTTTGTCAGAAATAACCTTACTTCGTTTCTCTGCGCCGATACCGACCTTGATAAAGGCATGCTTGATATCCTGCTGTGTAATGTAGGATCTCGTTGCCTTCGCCGCCATAATTGCAGCCTCGTTCATGAGGTTCTCAAGGTCTGCACCTGTAAAGCCTGCGGTTGTCTGTGCAATCTGTGCCAGATCAACATCCTCACTCAGCGGTTTGTCCTTGACATGAACGCGAAGAATCTCCTCACGTCCCTTGACATCCGGTCTGCCGACAGCAACCTTACGGTCGAAACGTCCCGGACGCAGGATTGCCGGATCAAGAATATCCACACGGTTGGTAGCCGCCATGACGATGATTCCCTCATTCACTCCAAAACCATCCATCTCCACAAGAAGCTGATTCAGAGTCTGCTCTCTCTCATCATGGCCGCCGCCCATACCGGTTCCACGCTGTCTCGCAACTGCATCGATCTCATCAATAAAAATAATACACGGTGCATGTTTCTTGCCCTCTTCAAACAGGTCACGGACACGGGAGGCGCCGACACCGACAAACATCTCCACAAAATCCGAACCGGAAATGGAAAAGAACGGAACACCTGCTTCACCTGCTACAGCTTTGGCAAGAAGAGTCTTACCTGTTCCTGGAGGACCTACAAGGATAACGCCTTTCGGGATTCTTGCACCCACGCTTGTATATTTCTGCGGAGCCTTGAGGAAATCCACCACCTCTACCAGATCTTCCTTCTCTTCCTGAAGACCTGCCACATCCTTGAAGGTTACTTTCTTATCGTCCGGAAGCATCATTCTCGCACGGCTCTTGCCAAAATTCATCATCTTCGAATTGCCGCCTCCACCTGACATCTGTCTGTTCATCATGATAAACATAAAAACGATAAACACTCCTGTGATGATCACCGGTAACAGGGAAGTAAGGAAAACACTTTCCTGCGGAACATCTCTGACATCCGGATGGATATCGTACTTCTCAAGAATCTCCTGTGCAGTATTTACGTCTGTCACATTAACCTTTTTCTGTCCTTCGCCTTCGATCTCTGCCGCAACAGATCCCGTCGGTACCTCTCTGTTCTGATACAGAGTAGCTGAAGTTACCCTGCCGTCCTGTGCTGCCTGCTCCAGCTTGTCCATCGTATAATTACTCTGGGAAGCCACCTGATTGTTCAGATAAAAATATCCTGCAACCAGCATCACGATCAAAACCAGATAAAGGCCAATTCTGCCTGGCTGTCTGTTCACTTAATTAAATCTCCTTTCACTCCTCGCCGTCAAATTCCACTACTCCGATAAACGGGAGATTTCTGTATTTCTGGGCATAGTCAAGCCCATATCCTACAACAAATTCATCTGGAATATTGAAACAGCAGTAATCTACATTGACATCCTTTTTGACTCTGCGCTCCGGTTTGTCGAGCAGAGTACACAGACGGATGCTGTTTGGATGTCTGTCCTCAAGGATCTTGATCAGGTAACTTAAAGTTCTTCCTGAATCAATGATATCCTCTACGATCAGCACGTCCTTGCCGATCAGCGGCTGATCCAGATCCTTTACGATCTTAACTACACCGCTTGATTTGGTATCGTCTCCATAACTGGACACAGACATAAAGTCCAGAGATACCGGTACTGTGATTCTCTTTGCAAGTTCACAGGTAAAGAATACGCCGCCTTTCAGTACGCAGATCAGATGAATTTCTCTTCCGGCATAATCCTTGCTGATTTTGGCTGCCACCTGCTGGATTCTTGCATCCACTTCCTCTTCACTCAGTAAAACCTTGATTCTTTCACTCATTTCCTGGTTCCTCCTTGGTATGTGATTTCTAATATATTCCTTGTACAGGAAGTAATTTTATACCGCTCACTGATCCTTCCGCCTACGATCCACACAATTTCTTCCCCATCTGCGATCAGGGGAATCTGCTCCCTTGATTCCTTCGGGACTCTGTCATCGATCATGCATCTGGTCAGTTTCTTGCTTTCTCCGCCCTTACCGATCACGAGATAGTCTCCACTCTTTCGTGTACGGACAGACAAACTGCACTTTATTTTATCACAATCAAACCATTTCGTATACTTCTTTTCTAAAATCTTCTCACCGGAACAGGGAAAAATTTTAATTTCAAACCTGCCATACGATGTTTCGACCGTTCCCTGGGAGAGAGGAAGTGCAAATTCCTCTTTGGGGGAAGCCATCTCTGAGGACTTCCTACAGGACTTCTTACGGATACATACACCGTCATAACTTCTGACCGCTTCCAGTCCATAGGGAAGATCGATTCTTTTGCTCACCTGACAGAGATACAGTTCCAGCGTCTGACGGATATGAACCTGCGACAGATCTCTTCTCTGTCCGCTCAAAGTCTCCAGGATCACCCGGACGCCATAGCTTTTGAGAATTTCCTTTTTGTAAAAAAAATCCTCCTTCAGGCAATAGCTGCCATCCGTATCTCTGTACCTCTGTACCAGTGCCTGTGCCTCTTCTGTCAGAAACTCCTCTGCCTCTGTCAGAATTCTGGAGGTTTCCGCCATATGCTCAATGGCTTTGGTATTGATCTCCTGCTCCATCATCGGAAGGATGTGCCTGCGGATTCGGTTTCTCGTATACTCATCCTCCAGGTTCGTACTGTCCAGAATACCCGGAATCCCACATTCCTTAATATACTCGTCTATTTCTTTTCTTTCTAAACACAAAAGAGGACGAATCACTTCTCCGTTCACTGGTTTCAGCGAACAGAGACCTCTCAGGCCGGTACCTCTGGCAAGATGATGCAGCATGGTTTCCGCAAGATCATTCTTGTTATGCGCCAGCGCGATCCTGCAGACGCACTCCTGCTGCCCGCATTTCTTCTTCTCTGCCTCAAACGCCTTCCTCCGGACAATTCTTCCTGTCTCCTCCGTTCCAAGCTTCCATTTCTCAGACAATTGCGGCACATCATAACAATACGAGCTGCACGGAATCTCCCACTGACGGCAGATATCCTCAACCACCTTCTGATCCCTTTCGGCTTCCTCTCCACGGATCCTATGATTCACATGCACCACCCGCAGCCTGAAATTCCATCCTGCCTGTAAACTCTTCAAAAGATGCAGCATTGTCATGGAATCATTCCCGCCGGATACCCCCGCTATGATCATGCTGTTCTCTGGGATCATCTTATTCTGTTCGGCAAATCTCTTTACTTTATCCAGGGTCATTTCCTGCATTCTTCTTTATCCTCATTCAGTTTCTGCCGCTGTTCACAGCAGCTATTTTCTCACAACACTCGCAACCAGCACTGTCATATCATCTCTTGCACGATAATCACTGTATCCGAGCACCCTCTCCAGAATTCCCCGGCTGATCTCACGCGGGGCACTCTCCTGTACATCCAGGATGATCTCCTTCATGGTTTCTTCCTCGCACTCTGATGGAAGTGCATCCAGCACCCCGTCCGTCATCATCACCAGACAGTCCCCGTGATACAGCTTCCTGGATGCCGTGTCAAAATCAATCCTCTGCACCAGTCCCGCCGCAAGGCTCTCAGACGAGATTGCCTCCACCCAGTGATCTCGCCGGATAAACGTAGCTGCCGCTCCGGCCTTGAGAAATTCGCAGATCCCTGTATAAAGATCCACTGCACAGATATCCACCGTTGAAAACATCCCTTCCCTGCCGTTTAATACCAGAGCGGAATTGACCATTCTTGCTGCAGTCTCCTGCGAAAAACCGGATTCCAGGAACTGCTCCAGTAATTCTACCACAATTTCACTTTCCCTGCACGCATCCATACCAGATCCCATGCCGTCCGAAAGGCACATCACAAACCTGCCTCCATCCTCCTGGCGGCAGATATAGTTATCTCCAGAGACCTTCTCTTTCTCCCGGGTGATCCTGGCCACACCGTACAGCATCTGATAACTCACATCTTCCACAAAATGTATGGTATGAAAATCCCGGTTCACGATACAGCGGTTCCCCGGTGCCGATGTCATGCTGCATTCACAGATACCAGACAAAATCTGCGCAATCTCTGCCACAGAGACACACTGACCGTTCCTTGCACGCATAGTCAGAAAAATCTGCCGTCTTCCCTCAACCTTGTCCATCACCCATGCCCGCTTAAGAATCACATGACGCTTCCGAAGACTTTTGGTCAGTTCTTCCTGAAAGACCGGCTCTGCCTCACTGATATCATAAAGATCCTCTGCCACCTGCCGCATAATATGCGAAATCTCATTCAGCTGCTGTGCAACTGCAAGCCTGCTCTCGATCATGCGGTTTCCCCAGATCATCTCCTGTTTCTCACGCTGGAAACATTCCCTCAGACTTTCCAGATACTGCGGTGACTTCCCACAGACCTCTCCCCACTGCTTCCGAAGTTCTTCAATCCTTCCCTCATCTGCCTGCTCGATCGCCCGCACCAGTGCCTCTCCGCCCTGATACATACTCTCTGCCTGTTCGCCCCAGCACAGTTCTCTCCGATAACAGTTCCTGCACAAATGCTCCCCTGCTTCTCTGAGAACATTCTCTACCTGTGCGCTGCTTAAGTATTCTTTTTTATAGGGCATCCCATAAAACGTATCCGCCAGTTTCTGAAAGGATGCTGCATAACGTTCCACTCTTTCCTTCTGGGGATGCTCTCCATTCATAGGAAAAGGTTCCTCTTTTTTGGATTTTCTTCCCTTCAAAACAGTTTTTGCCATGTCCCGCAGGATCAGTAAGATGCTGACCGCGAGCATGGCAATTATCCATTCCTGCATATTTTCCCCTCCCCCTGATGATTCATTCAGGGAAAATTATAAAGGGGTTTTTATAAAATATCTGTCAAACGCTGACACATATCTCAAAAAAGTTTTCTCCAAAATATGCGTTATTTCTCTTCTTCAAAAACTATCTCATTACCCTTGACAAGTCCCAGACGATCCCTTGCAAGTTCTGCAATATACTCATCCGTCTGCATATATTCCTTCTTTTCTTTGAGCTGCTTTGTACGATCCTCTTCTTCCTCTATAGATGTCCTTAACTCTGATGCCCTTGTATCATAGGATGCAATTCTGGTCTTAAGCTCCCTGCTCTGTACAGTAAGCGCTCCCAGAAGAATCAAAACAACTACCGAAATCAGTGCCATTCCAAGGTAATTATTTAATATTCTAGTGTTTTTCCTGCTTTTTTTTGACCTGCTCAACCTGCTTTCCTCTCTCTACATTACAAAAGCGATTCCTCACGATTACTAAAAGTTTACCTCTTTTGGCTGGAAATAGCAACCTCTTTAACAAAGAATTCGTCAAAAAACCACAAAAATACCGGAAACAAAAGCATTCCCGCCGCCTATAACCACTGGATTTCAGCGGAACATTCTTTTGATCAGTTTCTCTTTCTTTGGAGGAGTATTTCTGGAAAGATAGATCAGACTGTTTATTTTGCCCTCAATCCCGGCTTTCCCTTTCTCCAGATCCAGTCCTTTAACATGAAGCTGTTCTCCCTTTATCTGGAGTTTTCCCTCCTCGGTCAGAAGAAGAATTTCCTGTTCATTAAATGACTGGACATCCAAAACTCCTGAGATCGTGCTTTTTCTCCGATTCTCCAGAAACAAGCTGTGCGGCTGCCGTGCACTACCTGGTTCCATTCTCCCGCCTCCTGACTGTTACCTGTGAACAGTTACGCCTGACTACACTTCTATTTTATGTGATGAGGAAGACAGATAGACCGCGAAACTTCATTTCTCTGTATCAGAGATATTTATAAAGATTTTCTGCGTCTTCCTTGCGGACAGTGTCCTTGACGTCCAGAACCTCGACCCGTACCTTCTTGTCTCCGCCAAACTGAATCTCAATGGTATCACCCGCCTTAACCTGTGCGGACGCCTTGGCCGGACGGTCATTGACCAGAACTCTTCCCGCATCGCAGGCTTCATTCGCTACTGTTCTTCTCTTGATCAGACGTGAAATCTTCAGATATTTATCAAGTCTCATAAATTCTCCTTTAACCTAAAAACGGGGGAACCATAAGTTCCCCCAGCCATACGCTATAATTATTCGTTTACCAGATCTTTCAGAGCTTTTCCTGCTTTGAATTTCGGTGCCTTGGAAGCTGCGATTGTCATTGTTTCGCCAGTACGAGGATTTCTTCCTTCTCTTGCTGCTCTTTCACTTACTTCAAATGTACCAAAACCTACTAACTGGATTTTTCCACCTTTTTTTAATTCGGATGCCACAACATCGGTGAAAGATTTTAAAACTGCCTCAATATCCTTCTTGGAAAGGTTTGTTTCTTTCGCCATTGCTGCTACTAATTCTGTTTTATTCATGGTGTTTCCTCCTCTAAATAATCTCTTTCTTATTTATTGCGTAATGCTTCCTGGCATATGCACGCTATTTACTATATATATACCTTTTGTGTCAAATTGTCAAGGCTTTTCCTGCTATTGAGGGCTCTCCGCTGTTGTTTTTTCATCGGCAGAAACATGGGGATCATTCTGTCTTTCCCGGGCTTTCAATTCTTCCCATGACAAAGACACTGCCTCTGTATCTTCCGGCGAAAAAATCCTCGGATGACGAAATTTCATCTTGGTCTCGATACCCGAAATCACATCCTCTATCGTAAAAAGTCCCTCTTCCTGTGCGATCACACTGTGAAGTGCAACCTGAAACAGTACATCGCCAAGTTCCTCACAGAGATTCCGGCTGTCGTCCTCTGCATTCAGACGGTCGATTCCTTCCAGAACCTCCTCTGCCTCCTCCATAAGATATGGCTTCAGGCTTTCATGTGTCTGCACACTGTCCCACGGACACTTCTTCCGGATTTCCCGGACAACTTCCATAAATTCGTCAAATTCCCGCATACGCCAGTTACCTGATTATTTCATGGAGTCAACCATGTCCAGAACTGCCTTGCCCATAGTTTCAGATTTCTTATCTGCATCCTCAAGGGAAGTTCCCTTCACACCATAGTAGAATTTAACCTTCGGCTCTGTTCCGGACGGACGAACGCATACCCATGCATCATCTGTCAGCTCATAATAAAGAACGTTGGAGTTCGGAAGACCTGTAGGTTTCACTGCTCCTGTTGCCACATCTGTGATAGTATCTGCCTTGTAATCTCTTACAGCAGTTACCTTATGTCCTGCAAATTCTGCCGGCGGATTCTGACGCAGAGAATTCATGATCTCCTGGATCTTCTGAAGTCCTTCGATTCCCTTCATGGTCACAGACTGGATCGCATCTTTATAATAACCAAACTGTTCGTACATCTCGATCATTGCATCCCAGAGAGTCTTGCCCTGAGTCTTGTAGTATGCAGCAGCTTCGCAGAGTGCCATTGTAGCAACGATCGCATCTTTGTCCCTTGCATATGTACCGATCAGGCAGCCGTAGCTCTCTTCAAATCCAAAGAGATAGCTTCCCTTGCCGCTCTGCTCGAATCCAAGGATCTGCTGTCCGATAAACTTAAATCCTGTCAGAACCTCGATCAGCTTCACTCCGTATCCCTTCGCAATCGCATCTGCCAGGTTTGTGGTAACGATTGTCTTGATCAGTGCGCCATCCTCCGGAAGACTTCCGTTGATTGCTTTCTTCTGGCTGATCTCATAGTTTGCCAGCAGACATCCTGACATATTACCGGTCAGATCATGATACTCTCCGTTCTTGTCTTTCACACGTACACCAAGACGGTCTGCATCCGGGTCTGTTGCCAGTACCAGGTCTGCATCTACTTCCTTCGCGAGCTTCAGTCCAAGTTCAAATGCCTCTGCTGCTTCCGGGTTCGGATAGCTTACTGTCGGGAAATCTCCGTCAGGAAGCTCCTGCTCTTTAACAACATAAACGTTCTCAAAGCCAAGTTCCTTAAGAATTCTTCTTGCCGGGATGTTTCCGGTTCCGTGAAGTGGTGTGTAAACGATTTTGAGGTTCTTGCCCTCTGCCTCGATGGCATCCATATGGAGAACCTGTTTCTTAAGCTCTGCCATATAAGCATCGTCTACTTCTTTGCCGATCACCTGGAAAAGGCCTGCTTTTTCTGCTTCTGCCTTGTCCATAGTCTTAACTGTGTTCCAGTCGGAAATGGATTTAACCTCGCCCATGATTCCACTGTCGTGAGGCGGTGTGATCTGTGCGCCATCTTCCCAGTATACCTTGTATCCGTTATATTCCGGCGGATTATGGCTGGCTGTTACGTTGATACCAGCTGCACATCCGAGATGACGGACTGCAAAAGAAAGCTCCGGTGTCGGTCTCAGAGACTCAAAGATATATGCCTTGATTCCGTTTGCTGCAAGGCAAAGAGCTGCTTCCTCAGCAAATTCCGGAGACATATGGCGGGAATCATAAGCGATTGCCACACCCTGGGACTTCTTGTCTACTTTTGCGATGTAGTTTGCAAGACCCTGAGTTGCTCTTCTTACTACATAGATGTTCATGCGGTTGGTACCTGCTCCGATGATTCCACGAAGGCCAGCTGTACCAAACTCCAGATCCATATAAAAACGCTCTTTGATCTCATTGTCATCTTCTGCGATATTCTTTAATTCTTCCTTAGTTGCATCATCAAAGTATGGGTTGGACAGCCACTGCTCATATACCTCTTTGTAATCCATACTGTTATACCTCCTGTTAATCGTATTTTCCAGTCTTTCCCAAGACCATTGGTGCCTTATATTATACACCTCCCTGCGTGAAAAAGGAAGAGAAAACCCAACAATCACTGTCAAATTTACCAATTTATAACCTTGTTCTCGATAAAAAACAATCAAAAAGGATAATTTCCGAAACATTTGCTCTCAAAATTTTCCCAGGCTGTTTTCTGCCCTGTCAGATTCCTGAGCTTCTGCGTGTTTTTTTCCGAAATCCAGGCCTTGTTGTGTGAATAATAATAGTTTGCCAGTTTCCAGTATTTTTCCGGATACAGAAAACGGATCCGAAGATTCTGCCATTCTCCCGGAGAAATCTCCTTTATTTTGTGATAAGTATGCAGCATCTCCATTCCCAGCCGGACATCCCAGTTATATTTTTCAAGTATTTTTCTCATGAAGCGATACAGATCTGCCATCTGTATGTCAAAGCCCCAGTGTTCAAAACTTGTCACGGCTGTTTTCTTTCTTACCATGAGGACATTATGCTGATTGTACTCCCCATGACAGACACAGCCTTCCTCCATTGCTTTCTGCCGAAGCAGTGGATACTCCGATTCCTTCAGAAGTGCAAGCGCACGGTCTCCCTTTTCCAGATATGCTTCCACCGTTGCAAGATACAGCTTCTCAAAAGAACAGGAAGCACCTTTTTTGCGGATAAACTTTCGAATCTTACGCAGTTCCTGATTATGTCTCTGATAAATATCTTCCAGAGAAGGCTCCATATAATCCTCCACCAGTGGAAGCTTCATAAATGTATGCATCTGTGCCAGTGTGCAGACACTTCTTAAGATATCCTCCTCCGATCTCGTATCACATTCCCTTCCCTCATACCAGTGCTGCAGCGTATACGGAATCCCATCCTTATCTCTGCTCACCAGATTTCCTTCTTTATTGGCAAAATATGCATCCACTCTGCATCCGGCCTCTGCCAGAGTTTCCAGCAATTCCTGCTGCTTCTTAAGCTTCTTTTCCGTCCCTTTGAATTCCTTCAGGATAAAAAGCCCTTCCTCCGTCCTGCACAGCAGTGCTCCCCTTGTACGGACTGTCGAAAGCACGGTCAGGCTGTACTGTTCCAGTGTACTGAGTCCATAATCATACAAATTAAAATCCCCCTCTTGTTTTTGTACCTTCTATCTTATGTCCTCCGTTTCACAGAAATACCCAAAAAAAGACTGCTGCATCACTGCTTGAAACACAGCTGCAACAGTCTTGTACATGTCAGATCAGTGACATTAATTTTTCTTTTGTATTATCCTCCGGAACATCCAGAACGTGCTCCAGCAGACGGTTCAGAATCTCACCAAGTTCCGGTCCCGGCTTATAACCTGCCTGGATCAGATCCCTTCCTGTCACAGCCAGCGTCTTCATGGAGATACACTGCTGTTCCCTTAAGATTTCCTCATAACATTTCCTTACGTCCGCCTGTCGCTTTATCTTCTCATCCCGACAGTATTCGCTCTGGGCAAGCATATCTGCCTTCTGGACCTCAATATACAATGGAAACAGATCTTCCCCGATCCGGTTCATTGCCCTTCTCACCGCACGCATCTGTCCCTCCGGTCTGTCATCATGATAACGGATCAGCCTGGAAACCTTTTCGATCGTATCATTATCAAATTTCAGACGCCTTAAGATCTTCTTCGACATCTCTTCACCCACTGCGGCATGCCGTTTAAAGTGGTCTCTGCCGTTCTCGTCCGTTGTCTTCATGACCGGTTTTGCAATATCGTGAAGCAGCATTGTCAGACGCAGAACCTTGTCCGCCTCCACATAGGGAAGGCTGTGAAGGATATGCTCTCCGACCGTAAAGCAGTGATACGGCGTATTCTGCTCCGTCTCCATGCAGAGATCAAACTCTGGCAGAAACTCCCTCGTAATTCCTGTCTCATACGCAACTCTCAGATAGTCCGGATGCGGAGAAACCAGAAGTTTCACAAGCTCCGCCTGAATCCTCTCTGCACTGACATTCTTAAGGTTTGATGTCAGCCTGCTGATCCCGGCTTTGGTCTGCTCTTCAATCTCGAAACCAAGCTGTGCGGAAAAACGGACCGCTCTCATGATCCTGAGTGCATCCTCATGAAAACGCTCCATCGGATCCCCTACACAGCGAATGATCTTGTTTTCCATGTCATTCATCCCATGAAAAAGATCCACAAGTCCTTCTGTCGGATGATATGCCATGGCATTGATTGTAAAATCTCTTCGCTTCAGATCCTCCTCAAGACTGGAAGTAAAAGTTACCTCCTTCGGATGCCGGCCATCCTCATAATCGCCGTCCACCCGATAGGTGGTGATCTCATATCCCTCCTTGTCCATCATCACCGTAACTGTACCATGCTGAAGACCGGTATCTATCGTTCTTGGAAACAGTTCCTTCACCTGATACGGTGACGCAGACGTGGTAATATCCCAGTCATTCGGATTCCTGTCCAGGATAGAATCCCGGACACAGCCTCCGACCACGTAAGCTTCATAGCCATTTTCATTTAAAACCTGTAATATTTTTTCCGCATTTGATGGAATCGTTAATTTCATAATTAGTATGCTCTTCCCCAGTAAACCATCTTCTTAGCCGGTTTTCCACAGCATACGCAGACATCACTTAAGTGCTCCTGCTCAAACGGCATACATCTGGATGTTGCCTGAACATCTTCTTTGATCTTGTCCTCACACTCACGGTTTCCGCACCACATAGCTTTGACAAATCCCGGTTTGTTGTTGATGGTATCTTTGAATTCTTCATAATCTGTTGCAACATAAGTATGTGCATCACGATGTGCACGCGCACGCTCCAGCATATCCTTCTGCATGGTATCCAGAACTTCCTGAACCTTATCAGCCAGTTCTTCAAAAGTAACCACATACTTCTCTCTTGTATCACGACGGCAGATAACAGCCTGTCCGTTCTCGATATCCTTCGGTCCACATTCGATACGAACCGGAATTCCTCTCATTTCCTGCTCCGCGAATTTGAATCCCGGGCTTCTGTCTGTATCATCCACTTTAACACGGATTCCGGCAGCCTTCAGTGCTGCAAACAGCTCATCCGCTTTCTCAAGAACCCCTTCTTTACGCTGCTGGATCGGAATGATAACGGCCTGCATCGGAGCGATTCTCGGCGGCAGAACAAGTCCGCTGTTGTCACCGTGAACCATGATCAGTGCACCGATCATACGTGTTGTCATACCCCAGGAGGTCTGGTGTACATATTTCAGTGTGTTATCCTTATCTGTATATTGGATGCCGAAGGCTCTGGCAAAACCGTCACCGAAGTTATGGCTGGTTCCGGACTGGAGTGCCTTTCCGTCATGCATCAGAGATTCGATCGTGTAAGTTGCTACTGCACCTGCAAATTTCTCCTTGTCAGTCTTCTGTCCCTTGATAACCGGGATTGCAAGAACTTCCTCGCAGAAATCAGCATACAGGTTCAGCATCTGAATCGTTCTCTCTTCTGCTTCCTCAGCTGTTGCATGAGCAGTATGTCCCTCCTGCCACAAAAACTCTCTGGAACGAAGGAACGGACGGGTTGTCTTCTCCCAGCGCACTACAGAGCACCACTGGTTGTATACCTTCGGAAGATCCCTGTGGGACTGGATGTCTTTCTGATAGAAATCACAGAACAGAGTCTCAGAAGTCGGACGTACACAGAGACGCTCCTGAAGCTCATTCAGACCGCCATGAGTAACCCATGCCACCTCCGGTGCAAATCCCTCTACATGATCCTTCTCCTTCTGAAGAAGAGATTCCGGAATGAACATCGGCATATATACGTTCTGTACACCTGTTTCTTTGAATCTGCGGTCAAGCTCATGCTGGATATTTTCCCAGATCGCATAACCTGCCGGTTTGATCGCCATACATCCTTTTACACTTGTGTAGCCGCACAGCTCTGCCTTCTTAACAACGTCAGTATACCACTGTGCAAAATCTTCCTCCATGGAAGTGATAGCTTCTACTAATTTCTTCGCCATAATTCTAACTCCTTTTCTGAATGCTTTGTATCAGATCAGAGGCCCATCATCTATCCTGTTACATAGAAAAAAGTCCTCTGATCCCGGTAAAGGGACCGAAGGACTTCGGCGGTACCACCCTAATTAGCAATCCTTAAACAATTGCTCTCTCAAAACCCATTAACGCTGGATCCACGCTGCACTTCACTTATGCAGAGCTCCGAGGCCGGTTCCACGATTCGCGCACAGAATCCTCGCACCATATGGATTCCTCTCTGAGATTGCTCCTCATGTACTATTCTCTTCATCGCCGTTATCATTATCCAGGATGCCTCATCCTGCATATTACCTATATCTTATGCGAAATCCAGATTCGTGTCAAGAGCCTATTTTAATCCTATCCTGAATAAATTTTCCCTCAGATCCACTTTCTCAAACTGATCATTGTACTGCATGATCTTGTATTCTGATACCAGATCCTGATACTCCTTCGGAAGCTCCTCCTCAGAATACCAGTTACCCTCTTCGTCGCAGTATGCTCCCATTCCAATGATCGGAAGCTTCTCCTTTATCTTGAGGATCGTCTGATTATAAGCAGGCAGTTCCACACCCGCCAGCTTCAGCACATAGCTTCCAAGATAATTAGAACTGAAATCTTCTGTCTCTGTCTTGGAATCATAGTTTGTCCAGATCACATATGGCGTCTGATACTCCTTCTGCTTCTCCGTCAGACTCAGAGCTGCCGTATTTTTTCCCAGCACTTTGGAATAAAATCCCTCTTCCAGCCTTGGCCAGTGATCTCCAAACATAACGATCATCGTAGGTCCGTCTACCTTTTCGAAATATCCGATCAGGTTCTTAAAAGCCTCATCCGACTGTCTTGCCAGAGATAAATACATTTCCGCCAGCGGATATTCCCCGTCATAATCCAGCTTTACATCCGGCTCATATCCGACACTTCTCTCTTCCGTGTATCCGCCATGATTCTGCATCGTTGCACAGAATATAAAATTCTTCTGATCCTTTTCTTTGCTGTTATATAAATCAACGATCCTGTTATACAGCGACTGATCACTGCAGTAATTCCTCAGCCTGTCCATTTCTTCGCCCCAGTTCTCAATACTGAAAAACTGGTCAAATCCCATACTCTTATAGACCTTTTCGCGGTTCCAGTTTGCAGCCTTGTGCGGGTGCATCGCAATCGTCTGATACCCCTGCGCTTTCAGGATATCTGCCATACCATATTCCGGATCTCTGACATAGAGCTGATACGGGACACTTCCCGACGGAAGAAACTGGATACTGTTTCCCGTCAGAGCCTCATACTCCGATCTTGCCGTTCCTCCGCCAAACGTTGGTACATGCATCTGTCCATGCTTCACATTCTTGTTCATACTCCTGATATACGGAAGGATCTCCTTGTTCGCCTTAAGATCACCAACATCTTCAAAATCCACAAGACTCTCATTCATGATCATAATGATATTTGTCGCCTGCACGGTTTCTTTATCCGCCTGTACAGTCTCTGTATCTTCTGTGTCTTCCGTATATTTCTCCGCGATCGCATCCACTGCGTCCGCTGAATATCCTTCCGGTTTCTCAACGGTAAAATATCTCAGCTCCCTGAGCAGCGTATACATATAGCCCTTGTTTATATGATCACTGTTGACGGACCACAGAAGTACATTCTCCATCTTCTGTATTTTCGGATAAGACTGCCATAATGCAATCGCAACAAACCCCAGAACACCCCAGCGCATGATCCTGTTTCTGGCACTTTTGTCTCCCAGTTCAAATCTTTGAAATATCAGCTGAATCACAAGGAAACACAATACCGCGACCATCGTCAGCGCCAGAAGCTTCGGCATCCGGAACTGATATTCCCCAACGACCTCCGCCGCAGTTCCCATTCCCACTATATCCAGAAGCATAAAAGGCTGGCCTCTGAACATGATCACATAATAATTTACCAGCGCAGCCGTCACCAGTGCAACAGTATATACCACTGCCGCTACTTTAGCCTTTCTGAAAATCAGGATCATAACCGCAAAAAGTGCATAATATATAACAAGATTATACAGCTGATATTTCACTTCCATTGAAAACAGACGTGCTACGACCTGTCTGGCTGTTCTCAACTGGGACATCTTGTATCTCACACTCAGCACCGTTATCATCTGTACAATTTCAAACACAATGATCGGCGTCACTGCCAGAAGTATATTGCTTCAAACCCGAAATATGCCCCTGCATTTTGCATTTTCGGATTTTCCCGTTTCTTTCTCTCTTTTCTCTTTCCCTCTATTAAAATTAAACATCTAAATTTATCTTTCTTCCTGTTCGATTGTATTTATAATATCGCACCCCGGCTGCATCCAGCATCCTCTTGGATGCGATCACAGACGGTGTGTGTTCGTATTTGTCGCAGTCATATATAACGGTTTTGATCCCGGCCTGGATGATTGCCTTGGCACATTCATTACACGGAAACAAAGAAACATAAAGCTTTGCACCCTCCAGACTTCCTCCACGATAGTTCAGGATCGCGTTCAGCTCACTGTGCGTCACATACAGATACTTCGTATCCAGCGGTTCGCCCTCTCTCGCCCACGGAAATTCATCATCCGAGCATCCATTCGGAAACCCGTTGTATCCCATCGACAGGATCTTGTTGTCCTCACTGACAATGCAGGCACCCACCTGCGAATTCGGATCCTTTGATCTCATTCCTGAAAGAATCGCCACACCCATAAAATACTCATCCCACGAAATATACCCCTGTCGTTTCTGAATATGTACTGCCATTGTAAAAAGCCCCTTTCTCACAAATACCGGCTTCCTCATAAAATCCCAGGAAGCCGGCAGTAATTGTCTACGTAATTATTCAGTACCCTCAGATCTCCGGATTTACATCCGCGATATCTGTATCCTCTTCGATCATTTTGATTCTGCGGATATGACGTTCATCCTCTGAAAACGGAGTATTCAGGAAGGTATCCACGATCTTGATTGCCAGTCCAGGTCCGACAACTCTTCCTCCCATTGCCAGAATGTTTGCATTGTTGTGAAGTCTTGTTGCCTCTGCACTGAAGCAGTCTGAACACAATGCCGCACGGATTCCCTTGAATTTATTTGCAGTAATAGAGATTCCGATTCCTGTACCACAAACCAGGATTCCCTTCTCACAGTCTCCACTCTGCACTGCGATTGCTACACGCTTCGCATAGATTGGATAATCTGTAGAATCCATACTGTCACATCCGAAATCCTTGTATTCCAGATTGTGCTCCTCTAAATACTTAATAATCTCCTGTTTCAGTTCATAACCGCCATGGTCACATCCTAATGCTATCATTACTACTCTTCCTCCTGTGTTTTAATTATTTTATGTCCAGCTGCCTTAAGAAGCCGGTTCATGATCGCCTGTCCCATTCTCGGCGTATAAAAAGCCTCCGAATAGATTACATTCACATCCGCCTCATCAAAATCCCTGAGGACCTCATACAGATGATGTGCAATCGTCTCCTCCTCTTCCCGGCTGCCGATACTCAAAACCAACCCACTGGCATACTGTGCCCTCGTTTCATCCGTTGCAATAATACCTGCCTTCAGCCCCTTCGCAGCGGCCTCCCCGGTCAGCCGGTTAATACAATCGATCACATCTTCCTGTGGTCCTTCCACGATCGACAGATCCGCCTTCGGCGCATAATGACGATACTTCATTCCCGGAGCCTTCGGCCGGACACTGCTGTCGGTGATCAGAAGTCCCTTGTCCATGCGGACCTCACCCAGAACCTCTCTCAACATCTCCAGCGAAATATATCCCGGTCTCAAAACCACCGGGACATCCTCTGTAAAATCTACGATCGTAGATTCCAGCCCGATTCCAACCTGTCCGCCATCAATGATCATCTCAATCGCATCTCCCAGATCTTCCTCCACATGCTCCGCCATCGTCGGACTCGGTCTGCCGGATGTATTGGCACTCGGTGCCGCCACAAAGCCACCCGCTGCCTTTATCAGTTCCTGTGCGATACGGTCACTCGGAAAACGCACCGCCACACTGTCCAGACCTCCCGTCGTCTCCCTCGGCACAACATCCGCCTTCGGAAGAATCATGGTCAGCGGTCCCGGCCAGTATTTCTTCGCAAGGATCTGCGCACCCTCCGGGATCTCCGTCGTGATCCTTGCCAGATCTTTAAGATCCGCGATATGCACGATCAGAGGATTATCCGACGGTCTGCCCTTGGCCGCATAAATCTTCATTGATGCCGCCGGATCCAGGGCATTCCCCCCAAGTCCATAGACAGTCTCTGTCGGAAAAGCGACAAGGCCGCCCTCCTTCAGTATCTTTCCTGCTTTCTGTATGGCTTCCATATTAAGATGCTTTGCATCCATTGCCACAACTTCCGCTCTCATTTCTTAATTCCTCTCATTCTATTTCGGATATTTCTATCTCCTCACGTGGTTATTATAGTAGATTTTTGATAAATGCACAACAGGGGATTTGGGAATGATTACCGTAGACTTTTGTACATAGCAGCCTGTTTTTTGCGATTTATCGGATGTCCCATCTTTTCCTTCACTTCGTCCAGCACAGGGCAAACGTGGGGCTTGGAGAATGGATGATAACCTCTTTCCTTTTTCAATGGTTTAAGTATAATACGCAGATTCCTCATCCCAAAAGCCAGTCGATGACATTCACAACTTTTATGCCATCGTAATTCCCGAGTGAAAATCGATCCAGTGTCAGGACAATCTTTTCATAATTATCCTGAATGCTCCGCAACGGTCTCATCTCTCTCTCAAAGGTTTCTTCCGCCGTCATATCAGCAGTTACCTGATAATAGGTAAGCACGCCTTCCTTCTGTGTCACAAAGTCAACCTCAGTAGAACCATATTTTCCGATGTTGACTTTGCCGCCCCTTCGTGAAAGTTCAAGATACACAATGTTCTCAATGGTAAATCCAAGATCATATCGCTTTCTCGGAAGAATGTGGTTTCTGATTCCCATATCTACCATGTAAAACTTATTATTGACCTTTAAGAGCTGCTTTCCCACAATGTCAAATCGCTCCACAGGATAAAAAATGAAAGACTCTGTCAGGGCTTCAACATAATCGCTGACTGTGTTTTGGGATACTTTTCTGCCCGCTGAGATCAGATAGTCGGTTATACTTTTCATTGACACCGGGCTGCCGATAACGCTTGCCAGATACCTGGCAATTGTCTTTAGTAACGCAATGTCTGTGATTTTTCGTTTTCCGCCCTCTTTTTCCCTTCTTGCCTGACGCTGCTCAATATCTTTTACAATAACGGTATTGTAGATTCCCTCTAAATACTGATCTATTTTTTCATCCGTGCGGTTCATTACTGCCACATACGGAATTCCACCAGTTTTCATAAACTCTGCAAAAGCTTCTTCTCTTGCCATACCTGTCACCGCCATATACTCACGGAAAGAAAGCGGCAGCATCTTGATTTCTTTGTACCTCCCTGACAAAAGCGTTGCAAGCTCACTTGACAGCATATATGCATTGGAGCCTGTGATATAAACATCCACATGATCTCTGATATAAAGGCTGTCAACCACTTTCTCGAATGATGGAACTTCCTGAACCTCATCCAAAAAGATGTACGTCATCTTGTCAGCACACAAACGTTCTTTGAGGTAGTTGTACAACTTCATATAATCTTTTAAAGGTTCGTAATCCAGATTTTCAAAATTGATAGAAATAATCTGTTCCGGTGTGACTCCATTCGCTAAGAGTCTCTGCTGATACTGTTCCAGAAGTACAGATTTTCCACAGCGACGGATTCCAGTCACGACCTTGATCTGCTGCTCGTCTTTCCATGCCCAAAGCTGGTCAAGATATTCTTTTCGTTCAACCATATCTGCATTCCTCCTTTTTCTCAATATAGCATATTATACGCAGAATATCAAATTATTTTCCTATTTCGGAAATTTTTATTCTATTCAGCACAATATTTTCCAAATTCAGAAACATATTGAATACGAGGTACAGCCCCTCTTCAGGGCGTGTACCTTTTGGGTGTTGTTATGCTTTGGGGTTTCCCGATGTTTCTCATGTTTGACCATTTACCCAAATCAATGTGCAGGGTATTGTGCAAATGACCTTACGGTGAGAAGTCTGAAGATGATCATGTTACCATCGTTGGCAAGGTCCTCGGAAAAGTAAGTGACCTAGAACTTCCCGATGATGATGACATCCATCTGCTTGAAGAAGTAAAAGCCCCGGAAGTCCGGGAGTTCAAGAAGAAGTATGGATTGCTGTAAGAGGTGATCATCATGAATAAAGAAAAGATCTATGTAAAAGTCGATTCCACATTCGACCCAACCGGTTTCATGCGGCCGACATCAATCACATGGTCGGATGGACGTACCTTCCCAATCGAAACAGTGCGTGACTTCCGCCCTGCAGGAACCGCTGATAACGGTTACTCTGGTGACTGTTTTACCGTGCTCATCCAGGGGCAGGAAAAACACCTGTTCTTTGAGCGCCTTGATCCACGCTTCAACGGTCGGTTAGGCCGATGGTTTGTGGAAAGGACTGGAAAATAACACGAGCACATAGAGAGGAGGAAATCGCACGATGCAACGCACATATCTTGCGATAGATCTTAAAAGCTATTACGCGAGTGCGGAATGCGCTGCTCGACACCTCGACCCGCTTACCACAAATCTGGTCGTGGCAGATTCCTCCCGCACTGAGAAAACTATCTGTCTTGCTGTGTCACCTTCTCTGAAAGCCTATGGCATTCCAGGTCGCGCCAGACTGTTTGAAGTCGTGCAGAAGGTCAAGGAAGTCAATGCGAATCGGTTAAGGGAAGCGGTACGACTAAGGAAGGTTGTGTATAAGGACGGTAAACCATGCTTCTCCTCTGCTTCCTATGATTCCTTATCGCTTGCCGCCGACCCGTCACTTGAACTCTCTTACCTCGTCGCGCCGCCTCGGATGGCATATTATGAAAAGATGTCGCGGCAGATCTATGGCATCTACTTGAAATACATCGCACCAGAGGATATCGTGGTCTATTCCATCGACGAGGTGTTCATCGATGCCACCTCGTACTTATCCCACTATAATATGACAGCACACGACCTCGCCATGACAATGATACGGGAAGTGCTGTATACGACTGGCATCACGGCCACCGCAGGGATCGGTACCAATCTATATCTGACAAAGCTGGCAATGGACATCACCGCCAAACACGCCGCACCGGATAAAGACGGTGTACGCATCGCAGAGCTGGATGAGGAATCTTTCCGTTATCTCCTCTGGGATCACAAGCCACTCACAGACTTCTGGATGACTGGCCCCGGCACCGTCAAGCGGCTAGAAAAGCACGGCATCCATACGATGGGCGAGCTGGCCTATTTCAGCACCGTCAATCAGGATATCTTATATAAGGAATTCGGTGTTGATGCCGAACTGCTGATCGACCATGCTTGGGGTCTGGAACCCTGCGGTATGAAAGAAATCAAAGCCTACAAACCCAACACCAACAGTATCTCCGAGGGACAGGTGCTCTCCTGCCCTTACCCATATGACAAAGCCAGAATCATTGTCATGGAGATGGCTGACAGCCTAGTACTCCAGCTGACAGATAAAGGTCTGGTAACGGATAGTCTGACACTGGATGTGGGTTATGACCGGGAAAACTGTGACAGCGGCAAGTACGGAGGTCCGGTATACATCGACCACTACGGCCGCACCGTTCCGAAGGGTGCTCATGGCAGTACGAAGCTAGATAACCCGACCAACCTCGGAAGCATCCTGATCTCAGCCACAACTGAGTTATTCGAGAAAATAGCTGATAAAACACTGACAGTAAGACGGATCACAATCGCCGCCAACCGTGTAGTCAAAGATGAGGGATTCTTCCAAGTCGATCTGTTCACAGACACAACCAAGCTGGAAAAAGAGAAAAAGCTGCAAAATGCGATGCTGGGTCTCAAGAAGAAGTTCGGCAAGAACGCTGTACTAAAAGGAACCAACTATCTGGATGGTGCAAGTTTGAAACAAGAAAGTAGAGGGTGTCCCAAAAAAGAAGAGCATAACAAACAAACCACCTAACT
>OGXW01000466.1_pt1 | contig 30236 bp, 30 predicted proteins | sample 1576341 | NCBI WGS metagenome assembly OGXW01 (sample SAMEA3541592, study PRJEB24748) | human gut metagenome | biome: human gut; feature: human-associated habitat; material: faeces | place: China | collected 2012
TACTACTCTGTTTTTGGAAGTGCATCAAGATCCACATAATTTGGATATAATGAAGTATCATACTTGCTCATTCCTGAACCTATCAGTTCACCGTAGTAATGCTTTACATGTTCACCATAGTCCTGGCTCGGCAGATCACGTATATCCGTCGGAACAGAAAGCCCCAGTGTACACTCCATTGTCTCACCGGCATCCAGCTTGATGGTAAAGTATCTTTTCCTGTCCTCACCTTCCGTATAGACCGGCTTGTCGAAATAACACAAAGCTTCATGATACCCCCATTCATCTGTATCCTCCGATTTATATATGACATCCATTGGGAACAGGGTCTCTATCGGAGTTGTGGAGCTAACGTTGGTGATCCTGCACTTTACAAAATATATCCTGTTTGTTACCTCTATGTTCACAGTATGTTTTTCTATGACATCTGCATACTTATTCATTACTGCATCTATTTCGTCCCCTTCATATACACCATAATCAGCTTCACGTACTTTCTTAAGTTCTGGAGCCTCTGCATATATGGCATCCCAGTCCATACGTTCGTTTGTGTATCCTGTATCCGGCAGCTCCTGATTGATAAAATACTTGGCAGGATATCTGGTCTCATTGGCCAGTTCTTCTCCCTCCAATATATCTACCGACAGCATCTCTATCTGTGCACAGCCCTTCATAAGGATGTTGTCTCCACAGCCCTCACGCTTGTCCTCTGTACCATCTTCTGTACCATCTTCTGTACCGTTTTCTGTCTCGGATGCGTCTGCTTTCTTAGCATCTGTCTCGGAAGCGATCCTGCTCACCCTGTCCGAAGTACTCTCTTTATTTTTCTGGAAGCTGTATGCAACAATACCGGTAACCGCCAATATAAGTATGATAAGAACCACCATCAATATATCCTTTTTTCTTTTCATCTCTTACTCCTTTAACTTAAAATGCAGACAGCAGAAAAGCTGTTTTTATTTTTTTCCTTACTTTATATGACGAATCATCATCCCCGGATGTGACACCGGGGATGATGAAATATTCACAGTCCCGCCTACAGAAGTAGACAGAACTGTTATATACATCAAGGGCATCGATATCTATCAATCAAAGATAACATAGTTCTGGCTTGAGTCAGGACTCCATACACCTCTTGTGTATTCAGCCGCATATGCAGATCTTCTCATCTTGACTCTTGCGTATATCTTATTTTCCTCTCTGACCCTATTGGTGAAGCTGGCCTTTACCCCCTGCTTGATCATATGTGCATTGGACTTATTTTCTGCATTATATCCATCCAGAGTATCAGTTCCCTGAACTCTGTAATACAGGTTAGGACCGCTTGTAGGATGTATATACACCTTTGTATAATCTGTCTTCAGCCTGCTCTCTGTATATCCGACAGAACTTATACTTTTAAAACTGTAGTCTGTATCCAAATAATTCGGGTAAGTTCCCGGATCTTTTGCAAACGCAGTACCGGCTGCCTCTGCAGCAAAGCGGCGTCATTGCAGCAACTATTGCAGCAGCGCCACATATTCTGGAACTGTATTTTACAACCAGTTTCCCCATGAATTTCTTCATTGCATATTCCCCCTTCTCATTCGTTTTTGTGTTTTCATCCTACCATGAGAAGACATTCTGCAACCAAATTTATCTGTGAACGGTCAAAAATAGGGGGTGAATGAATCAAACTGCCCGTTCACCCCCTATTTTTGACCGTTCGCAGATTATTTCCGTCTAACGACAAAGAAAGATTGTATAATGAAGTAATTAATTTTTAGGGGGATTTACATGATCTTATCCGAAAAAGCAAGCAAAAAAATCGTATCCATAATGGTTACGAATAACAAAATTGATAATAACCTTGCAGAAGCTTATGAATATTGCATTGATTTCGCTTTAGACCTGATATTTTTCAATCTCAGTCTGCTCATTGCCGGTTTTATCACTCACAACTTTATTCTGTCAGTCATATACGTATTCATGCTTGTACCGGTCAAAATGCTTGCGGGTGGCGCCGACAGAATCAGAAGCAAACATTGCTGCACACTTTTACTTGTAATTATTTTTATATTGCTCATTATTATGGTATCATTTCATCTGTACAGGTATTGCAACATGATCATGCTGTGCAGCATCATTATATTTGCAAATCAGATTATTGGACATTTGCAATTGCACTTTCATAAGGAGGGACCGCTATGAAACTGAATATAGCCATCTGCGATGACAACATTGATTTTATGAATAAACTTGAAAAGATGCTTGTTACATACTCGATGAAAAGTGAAATTGATATTCACGCAGACAAGTATCCAAGCGGTCACAACCTGTTGGAGGCATACGGCCAGGAAAATGCTTTAAGATATCAGGTTATCATGCTTGACATAGAGATGCCCGGAGAAAATGGCATATCCATAGCAAGGGAGATCAAGCGAAATTATGACTTTAGTGTATTGATCGTATTTATAAGCAACTATCCTGAATACATGATGGATTCTTTCTCGGTCCATCCTTATCACTTTTTGCAAAAGCCTTTGACAACTGAGACTCTTGACGCTCTGATGAACGATATAGAAACCTATTATAGGAAAAACCAGACCCTGATCTCTATCATCAGCGATGACTCCATTGAGCACACTATAAATATCAACGAAATCGTCTACATAGAGTGCATAGATTCTGCCAGCCGTACACTGGCATTTCATATGACCGATGCCCAGATACACACAACCGGAACACTGTCTTATTGGGAAAAAACCATAAATGACAAAGCATTCATACCATGTTCCAGGAGTGTCATCGTAAATTTGCAGTTTATACATTTTATCCAGGATAACTCCATTGTACTGAAAACCGGGGATATCATAGGTGTCAGCAAAAGAAACAAAAAAACACTTGTAGACAATTTTATGAATAAGATAGTGTCCTTACACGACAATTGATTGAGAGGCGGTCATTATGAATTACATAATCAGTGCAATAACTTATATTTTCGATATATTTATCATATCCTCATATCTGAAAAGCATGCTGAAAAACTTCAAGAAAAAATATTCCGTATGGTACGTTATATCGCTCGCTTCCGTTGAAATACTACTATATGTCAACGAGCGGCTATCTACCCACTACAGCTTTATTCCGACAACTATCACCACCCTGGCTATAAGTATGCTGACCACATTTGGTTTGAGTTTCTTCTTTGCAAATACAATAAAAGCCAGAATCCTGACTGCTTTATCCTTTCAGGTTCTGGTTTCTCTTGGTGAGACATTTTTTACCTTTATTATCACGAACTTCAATCCCTCCATACTTCAGATCACTGACCGGATTCTGCTGTACAGTATCATGAACCTCGGATCTAAAGTCATGCTTTTTCTTCTATGCATGGTAACTTCTCTTTTTTTCAGGAATGTAAAATATGAACATCCAGTGGAATACAGCATACTGCTGTTCACGACACCGGTGATAACCGTGACTATTTTTTCATTTACGCCACTGCAGTTCCTGTCTGAAAGCAACAATCTGCTGTTTTATGAGATTTTGTTTGTATGCCTTACTTTGCTGAATATCGTCAATTATGTTCTTATTCAGAAAACATTTGCCGCAACAATCATAAAGTATACAAATATGAATATACAAAGGCAGTTGGATTTTCAAAAGAAAAAGTATGAACAGCTTGGAGAGTCATACAGACAGACAAGACGAATTATACACGATGTAAAAAATCATTACTTCTACATACAGGAGCAGATAAACAACCATCACTACGACCAGCTTCTGGACTACACTTCCGCCGCTATCCAGGATATGGAGGATCACTATGCCAAGTATAACACCGGCAACCTTGTTATTGATTCTTTCCTGACAAGCTATGACAATCTGGCAGTAAAAAATAATATATCTTTTTACACCAGGTTAAATCTTGACTTTAACCGTATCCCGGTTGGCGACTATGACCTGTGCACCATACTTGGCAATATCCTTGATAATTGTATAACCGCCTGCAGGATTTGCAACAATGGTGACAAATATATCAGCATCTCTATTGAAACAACTGATGATGACCGTTTTGTCATCCATTGTGAAAACCGTGCACCTGAAGAAGAAACTACCAGATCACGCCGTTCTATAAACCACGGTTTTGGCATGAACAATATCCAGCAGGCAGTGGAAAAATACCATGGTTATTTTGTTTTTAAGCACTCCGGGGATATCTTCTATACAGACATCCTGGTGCCGATCATAGAAGAGTCAAAGAGACTGTACAACGGACATACTTTTAAAAAATCTAATAATATCGTGTCATAATTATCATATAAAATCAGGCGTGGATCACACATAGTGTATACCCACGCCTGTTGAATTTCATCGTCTATACTTTCTTTTGTCTGGCTGCAAGCTTTTTTCTATCCCCTTAAATCAGTCCTGCTGCGGCCTTTTTTCGATCATATATAAACCACTAGTTACCATACACAATTATATGGATTACTTTCCAAGTGGCTTGCCTGTGAGTTTCTCGTATCCCTCAAGGTAGATGTCAATAGTCTTCTGAGCGACATCCTCTGGAAGCTTCCATCCCTTGTCCGGGTTAGCCTTCAGCCAATCACGTGCGAACTGCTTGTCAAATGATGGCTGACCATGTCCTGGCTCATATACATCTGCCGGCCAGAATCTTGAGCTGTCCGGTGTGAGCATCTCATCACCGAGAACGATATTGCCGTTCTCATCAAGGCCAAACTCAAACTTTGTATCTGCAATGATGATTCCTCTTGTAAGTGCATACTCTGCACACTTCTTGTAGAGTGTGATCGTGTACTCCTTGAGCTTTGAAGCGTACTCCTCGCCCTTTCCTGGGAAGTACTTCTCAAGGTGAGCAATACTCTGCTCATATGATATATTCTCATCGTGATCGCCAATCTCGGCCTTTGTTGATGGTGTGTAGATAGGCTCAAGAAGCTTATCAGACTCCTTAAGTCCCTCCGGAAGCTTGATTCCACATACTGTGCCGTTCTCCTTGTAGCTTGCCCATCCGCTGCCTGTGATATATCCACGCACGATACACTCGATTGGAAGCATCTCGAGTTTTCTGCACATCATGCTGTTGCCGTCGAACTTCTCCTGCTGGAAGAACTCTGGCATATCTTTTACATCAACTGAGATCATGTGGTTAGGAAGGATGTCCTGTGTCATATCAAACCAGAACTTTGACATCTGTGTCAGAACTGTTCCCTTCTTGGAAATTACATTGTCAAGAATGACGTCGAAGCAGCTTATACGATCTGTAGCTACCATGATCAGACTGTCTCCATTGTCATAAATCTCACGTACCTTACCTTCTTTGATTGGCTTTAATTCCTGCATTTTTTTATCTCCTTGATATTTGTATTGTGTCATCAGGCACATACCCGACAACCCACGCACATAAATGTGCGGTTTTTGAAAATACCTGTTAGAAATTGTATTCATATAAATGTGTATCACTTTTTATGGCTGCTTGTCAAGGCTTTGACCGTCCTCAAAATTTTTTTCTCAAAATTTGTCAAGGTTTATGCGCTCCCCGGGATTTTTATTGTGTAAAAGCACATTTTTCATCTTTACAACGTCATTTGTGATGGCTATAATAACAGAGCACAATATCTAGTGGCTGTCTCACATTATCTCCACCAAATATATTGTGTTTACATTATTTGTCGCAAGCGTCAGCCTGATGACCTACGCACGCATCAGCGTGCTACCTATTTTATTTGTCGCAAGCGTCAGCTTATTTTCTTTATAAATAATTCCATGTGGCATGGGCAGCCGCATCTACTATATGACGTCAAACCAGACCTGAAAGGTCTGATTTCAGTTAATTTGAATGATTGGAATATTAGGATTAAATTTAGCATTGAATTGGAAGAGGGAGGCTATTGTTGTGTCAGAGGAAGCTAAAACACACGTACATGTAATCAAAAGAAATGGAGAAGAGGTGACATTTGACCTGTCAAAGATAGAGAATGCCATCAGAGCTGCCAACAATGAGGTTGACAAACTCCACCAGCTTAACGAATACCAGGTTCACGCCATAGCGGATAATCTGGAGAAACAGATAGAGTCGATGTCCCACGCAGTCCACGTGGAAGACATTCAGGATATGGTCGAGACAGGCATCATGGAGATGCGAGGCTACGAGGTTGCACAGAAGTATGTGCGTTACCGTTACAAGAGAGAGCTCGCACGTAAATCCAACACCACGGACAACGGAATTCTTGCGCTCATAGACCATATGAACGAGGAGGTCAATCAGGAAAACTCCAACAAGAATCCAGTGATCAACTCAACCCAGCGTGACTACATGGCTGGCGAGGTGTCCAAGGATCTCACAAAAAGAATGCTTCTGCCTGAAGATATTGTGGAGGCTCATGAGGCGGGAATCATACATTTCCATGATTCAGACTACTATGCTCAGAAGGAGCACAACTGTGACCTCATCAACCTTGAGGATATGCTGCAGAACGGAACCGTGATCAGTGAGACCATGATTGAGAAGCCACACAGCTTCTTCACAGCATGCAACGTCACAACTCAGATCGTGGCACAGGTTGCCAGCAACCAGTACGGCGGACAGACATTTACCCTGTCCCATCTGGCACCATTTGTGGATGTGAGCAGAAAGAAACTCCGTGCACAGGTAATCGAAGAACGCAAGGAGTGCGGAGAATCACTCGACGACGCAATCATCGACAAGATCACAGAGAAGAGACTGTTAAACGAGGTCAGAAGCGGAATACAGACTATACAGTATCAGCTCATCACGCTGATGACATGTAACGGTCAGGCACCATTTGTCACCATGTTCATGTATCTGGATGAGGTCCCTGAGGGACAGACAAGGGATGACCTGGCACTCATCATAGAGGAGGTCCTGAATCAGAGGATCAGAGGAGTCAAGAACGAGAAGGGAATCTGGATCACACCGGCATTTCCTAAGCTTATATATGTTCTGGACGAGGACAACATCACCACAGATTCCAAATACTGGTATCTGACCGAGCTTGCCGCCAAATGCACCGCAAAGCGCATGGTTCCTGACTACATCTCCGCCAAAGTCATGAGAGAGATGAAGGACGGCGACGTATATCCATGCATGGGCTGCAGATCGTTTCCTACAAAGGAGGACGGCATCAGGAATCCTGATGGATCGCGCAAATATTACGGGCGTTTTAACCAGGGTGTCGTGACCATCAATCTGGTTGATGTGGCATGTTCATCATACGGCGACATGGACAAATTCTGGAAGATCCTGGACGAACGTCTTGAGCTTTGTCACAAGGCACTCAGATGCAGACATGAAAGACTGCTCGGAACCATATCAGATGTTGCTCCTATACTGTGGCAGCACGGTGCGCTGGCAAGGCTTAAAAAAGGCGAGAAGATTGACAAGCTGCTCTTCGGCGGCTATTCAACCATTTCCCTTGGCTATGCAGGTCTCTGCGAGATGTGCGTCCGCATGATCGGCAAGACTCATACATCCGAGGAGGGCAAGAAATTTGCCCTTGCAGTTATGCAGAAACTCAACGACAAATGTGCTGAGTGGAAGGCAGCTGAGAATATCAGCTACTCTGTATATGGAACTCCAATGGAGTCAACCACTTACAAGTTCGCAAAGAATCTGCAGAAGCGTTTCGGAATCATCCCGGGTGTTACAGATAAGAATTATATAACCAACAGCTATCATGTACACGTAACTGAACAAATTGATGCCTTCAGCAAATTAAAATTCGAGTCAGAATTCCAGAAGCTGTCCCCGGGTGGCGCCATCAGTTATGTCGAGGTTCCAAACCTCCAGAACAATATAGACGCAGTTCTTGAAGTCATGAAGTTCATATACGACAACATTCTCTATGCTGAACTGAACACCAAGAGCGACTATTGTGAGAAATGTGGCTATGACGGCGAGATCAAGATAGTGACAGACGACTACGGCAAGCTGGTGTGGGAGTGCCCTAACTGCGGCAACCGTGACCAGAACACTCTCTTCGTCGCAAGGCGTACCTGCGGTTATATCGGAACCCAGTTCTGGAACCAGGGACGTACACAGGAGATAAAGGACAGAGTGCTTCATCTGTAGAATAGACCATATTAAAAAGAAATATTATTAATAAAACCACAGGCAGTCAAGTTGTTTATGAGCTTACCTCAAAAATCAACTGACTGCCTGTGGTTTTTATCACTTCCGTACTTCATTACATTTTTATCAGGATCTATCCTACCCTCATGTAAGCGGCATCATCTGCAAAATGTAATATTTCCCCTAGAACTCCTGCCAAAGGTTCATCTTCTTGGCATTCTCCACTATATCTATACAACTTCCATCTAGTGCGTTGATGCACACGATCTGTGATATCTCTCCCTGGGAATTTTCACCCCGAAGCTCCTCGCTCTGTGTAAATACCCATGCCGGTATGTAACACAGACTGCCTGAATCATCTGCGGTTGCTATATATTTGAGCTCAACCTTGTTAAAGGCTATCTTGCCATATCTAGTCTGATATTTTTCATAATATGCAGCGATGTTTTCATTTGCTTTGGCAATCATGTCATCCCAGCTCAGTATGTTCACATCCTCATCTTTAAGGGATGACGGATCCGTGTATAGATCTGCGTACATGCTTATGATTCCATCATCATTTATGCACATAATTGCGTAATCATTGATATCCATCATATATCCGTTCTGGCTCTGAAGATTATCCACGTTGTATATCGTACCCATTCCGGTCTTTGCGCCGTATATAGTTCTGTTCAGCAGGATCGAATATCCATCCACCTTGCTCTGCAGGACATCTCCGTCGTCATTTGACCAGATTCTCACAAGGGGCTCCACGCTGGTCTTCTCCATTCCATCTATTCCCATCTTGCTGAGGAAATTCATTGCCTCTGATATTGCATCACTCTCTGTCATCTTGCTCTCATTTGCAGCATCAGTCAGGTCTACATTGGTCGCCTGGCTCACGCCTGTCACATATGTGTACTCAGCTCCGCTCACGCCATCCAGATACTTGTTGTTCTCTGTCTCAGTCTCTGAAAATGACACAAACATTCCTGCATCGTACTTTTCATCTCCACATTCTGACACTGACAGTGAATATTCTTTGTCTCCATACTTTCCTATATACTCACCATATGGATCATCATAATTCTCAAGTGCAGGAAGAGAATCCGGTGCATCCTTCATCTTTTTCTTGTACTCCTCTATCTGGCTGTCATACCAGGCATCTGATGAATCATCCCCCTGATCTGCTGCCTGCTTCTTGTACTTCTCAGCCATCTCGATCATATTTTTCAGCTCATCCTTTGTCTGCATATCATCTTTTCTGATATAAATTCCCTGCGACTTGTCAAGCGAGCCTTCAACTATGCTCTGTATCTGTGATGCATCAAACTTCATGGTACTGTAATAAACCTTCTTCATCTTATCCGCATCAGGAACCTCTATTGAATCAGCCACGCAGCTTATCTCCGAAAGTCCGGAATTTCCTACATCAAATGTCTGGTCACATTTGTCCGGCACACCAAGACTCTTTGCCAGTCCACTCTTTCCCGAGTCTTCTCCTGCATCGTCACTGTATCCGCTGCCTAAGCCATCCCCATCAATTGAATAATCCACCTTCTTACTTCCACAGCCGCAAAGCTGCGTAGCCATCACTCCCACCAGCACGCATGCCGCAATTCTTGTCGCTCTCTTTGATCTTCTCATAATATTTTTCCTCTCTTTCCTATTTGTGCGATTACCTTGTCAAAGTTTTTATTCCTCCATCGCCATCATCATAACTGAACCAGGTACCCAGTGTCTTTGCGGTCTCAGCTATGTCTATAAGACTTCCATCAATTGCATTTATGTACACCATCTGCACTATGTTATGATATGCAGCGCCATCATCTAAAATGTCTTTATCATCTTCCTCAGTAAGCGTCCATGCCGGAACATACGCAAGACTTCCGTCATCCTTTCTGCACGGCACATACAAAAGCCTGGCACTGTCAAATTGCACCTTGGAGTATGCCGTAGGATATTTCCTGTAATACTCTGAAATGTTGTCATTTGCCCGCTCCAGCATATCAGTCCAGCTAAGCAGCCCTGTATCTTCCCTGACAAATGAATCCGGATCCGTAGTCAGCCTTGCTCTCACACTGAACACACCTTTATCATCTACATACACCGAAGCAAGATCCCCGTCATGCATGACATATCCCTTATCATTTTTCAGGTTATCTACACCAGTGGGATCCTCGTACACCACAGGGATTCCGGCGATCTGTCTGCCAAATTGAAATACATAACCATTTTTTTCTGTCTTTATGCACGTCATACTTCCGTTGAGCCACGTCCTGATCACAGCCTGAGAACTCCTGAATGCCATCCCCGATATTCCGAGCTTATCCAGAAATTCCTGCGCCATGATCCTTGCAGAATTCTCGTCCAGACTGCACACATTCTGCTCATCTCCGGCATCCACTCCAGAATCAACCTCACCCACGGTCTCGGTGACAACCGCATCAGGCACATTTGCCAGATAATCCTGGTCACGGCTTGCATCTGCGCTGTACTCAACACTCACGCCTGATGCCCCTTCATCCTTGTCTCCTCCGGATATCCACAGACTAAACTTATCTCCATCACTCTGACCTACATATATCTTGTCTGATGTATACTCTGCCACCGGTCTGTAGGTATCAGGAGCACTCGCCATTCTGATTTTCTCAGCAGCGATATCACTGTCATACATATCTGCCACATCCGTTTTTCCTTCTTTAAGAGCCTGGTCACGGTACGCTTCGATAAGGTCTATCCCCTGCTGTATTTCCTCCTTTGTCATATTCTCATCACCATCGTCGCGGCAGTATATCCCCTCCGACTTGTCAAATACGCCCTCCACCATGGATTGTATTTTTTCCTGAGTCAGTTCTATCCTGTCGAAACCAACAATGTACGCTCTATCCGTCCCTGGCACATCTATGTCATCGGTGTCCAGACTTATCTCCGAAAGCCTGGATTTCCCTGTGTCAAATGTGGTCTTACAGGAATCTGGTACACCAAGCTTCGCCCTTAGCGATGCCCCGACATTCTCCTGTATGGAATCTCCGTATATGTATGTTGTCCGGGTCTCTCCCTGCGCTGAATTTCCATTCACCATCTCACATCCACACAGGGACAGTGATATAGCACCAGCCATTATCAGAGCCAATCTTCCGGAGTATTTTGTCATGTCTATCATACGTTTTTTATCCCTTCTTTTTTCATAACTCACCTGTTTGCATGGGGTGCGCCTGCCAGGGCTTTTTCTCTCTCTTGATGAAATTTTACTTGAAAATCTGATTAAGAAACAATTACCCTCTTCTTTAAGAAATTCTTAAGAGTTCCTGCCCCAGATGGCATATCAGACTACAGTTAAGCTTCTTCTCTCCCTATTCTGATCCCTATTCTGGTCAAAGGAAAAAATTGCTGTCAAACAAAAAAAGATCCTTCCCGCCCAGCAGCCAGCCAGACAGAAAAGATCTTTGTAATTCTCCGTATATCATTAAGCCCCTGCAAATACGAGGAGCAATATCACACCCACAAGTGTCAGCACACCGCCGACAAGAAAAGCCGTCTTAAACCACTTCTCTTCACCTGTTATATGCTCAAATGTATCGTCCTCAACCTCCACGTAACTTAGTGCCGTCATTACCAGAAGTCCAAGCCCGGTAAATATTGCAGACACAGGAGGAATCTTTATAAATGGAAGAACATACAAAATAAAATATACAATGTCACATCCCAGAAAGATAAACAGCTTTTTTCCATACTTTTCCAACATAATACATACTCTCCTTTATCCGGTATTTACATCAGCTTGTATAATAACACCATCGGCTCACGGACTCAAGCCCGGCTGCGCTTTCCCTTTAATTTCTTTATTATATCGTCACATCCACATACGGCACTTATCCCCACAGCAATCCCGAGGACAAACAGTATCGTATCATTGCCACGTGCACTAGCCGTCACCCAGTCCGAGTCAAATGCCGCGCTCAGGGTATAGTATAGCGGTGCTCCGGGAAGAAGCGGTATAAGCCCCACTATCAAATACTGATTTGCCGGAGCTTTCATTATCCTCGCGGCAGCCTCAGCAAAAATTGCTGCCCACAAACTGGCAATAAGTGAAGGAACAAACACATCGTCTACGACCTTTCCAATCAAAATGTACACTACCCATGTACACATTCCGTTTATCGCCGCCGGTATCACATTTCTCTTTCCTAGATTGAACATAAAAGCAAATCCCAGCGAACCTAATAGAGCTGTGACAACCTGTATGATCGTTTGCTGCACTTGTCTGCACCTCCTAAATCGTGATAAATACCGCCAGGGCAAATCCGCACGCTATCGCCGCCGCCCAGAGCAGCGACTCAACCAGCCTCAGGCTTCCTGTTATAGTATCCCCGACAAACATGTCCTTCACCGCATTTGTCAGCGCAAGCCCCGGGATCAGCAGCATGATATCTCCTATCATGACCTTGTCCTCATGTATTGGAAGCACGTGCCCTGCCAGTCCGATCAGTACGCCCGTGACAAATGAACTCAGGAAATTAAACAGTATGTTGTTGGTGCATATCGGGGCAAAATACATCTGCATCAGCCATATCCCCACAGCAAATGCCGCCGCCATAACTCCATCAAGTATGCTTCCGCCGAAGAATACCGCAAGCGCTCCCGCCGCCAGCACGCTTCCCACGCACACCCGGAGTCTCGGCGCTGATGCCTGCTCTATCTCTTCAATTCGTTCTTTCAGACCCTCAGTGGCTAGTGGCTGTCTGCAATACTCTCTGCTCAGGGCATTTATCCGCTCCAGCTTCCAGAAGTCCGTCTTTGTCCCATCCCTGGTTCCTCTGGTCATGGAGCACACCGATCCATCCGGCATGTTCATGGTACATACCAGAGTGGATGTAATAGCAAATACGTCCATACGCTCTGCTCCATAAGCAGCTCCCATTCGTCTGAGTGTATCCTCCACTCTCTTCACCTCCGAGCCATTCCGGATCATCATGGCTCCCACATCCATGAACAGACCGAGCATTTTCACATCCTCCGGCCTTCCTTGAGACATATCCCGCAGCTTCTCCATCCCGCTGTGCCTGTCAATATCCGCCATACCCATATGCCACCATCCTTTTTGTACAGATATACCGCATGCCATTATCTATCTCATTGGAACCTGCTGGAAATACTGGTGTCTTCTCTCATCCACTATTTTCTCCAGTTCCTTCTGATTGTGGTTATATATCTTATTTAGCTCATCGTTGTATCCTATTATTATGTATGGAACCACACTTTCTATGTATGCAAGGGTGTCATCACAGTCCTTCTCCTTCTTCATCGGAAGCGCCATTCCGCTGCCATCATTCAGCCTGACCTCGATCTGGTAAAACTTACCCGCCTTGATTCCGTATACTCTGTTCTGGGTTATGAGCTTATATACCCACATAAGCTCCCTGGTCTCGGCAAAATTCACCGTGTCACCCTTGATATACATGAAGAACTCGTTATTTAATCTGAGGCCATTAACTGCGGCACCTGATCTGTAAAACTGCTCTATCCTCTCCATCTCATATTCAGGATTTGACTTCTTCTTGCAGTAATCCAGCACGTCTCTTATGTTGCTCTGCCTTATTGCCAGAGATACAAACCATGCCGCAAATGCGAGAAACATCGCGGATACAAGCCCTATCCATATTGATTCTTCATCTGCCCCCATTGCTGCAACAACACCGGCGATTCCGATTGCTGCAAATATCACTGCTCCAATAACACATTTTATCCTGTACTTTGTTCCAAGCTTCTTTATCATCTGTTTTAACCCCATTTTCTTATTATGTCGTGCATCGTTTTCGATATCTGACAAATCTCCCTTTACATGCATACTTTCTGCCTATATCACAACATTCAAGCAGCTGTTGCCGTCTTCTCAGTCATATTCAACCGCCATAAGGCATAAACCATGCGGCGGCGCCGTAGGCCCTGCAAGCTGCCTGTCTATCCCCACTATGATCTCCGGCATATGCTCCGCATCAATATGTCCATATCCTACCTCCACCAGAGTTCCGGTGAGTATCCTCACCATGTTCTGCAAAAAGCCATTTCCATGGAATCTCATGCGGACGTAGTCTCCCTCCTTGACTATCTCCACATCATATATGATTCTCACCGTGGACTTCTTCATCTTGTTATTGCCACAAAATGATCTGAAATCATGCTTTCCGACAAGATACGATGCAGCCTTTTTCATCGCATCTACATCAAGTGCACTGCCCTGCGGCACACACCACACATAATTTCTGTTAAACACAGGTTTCTCAGCACCTACATACAGCGTGTATTCGTAGATTTTACCGGTTGCATTCAGCCTTGCGTGAAACCTGTCCCCAGCCACAGCAACATCACGCGCGCAGATATCCGCAGGCAGATATCTGTTCAGATAATCCTTTATCTCATCAGGTGTCATATCTGTATTCAGCCTTCCGCTTGCGACCATGGCTCTGGCATGGACACCCGCATCAGTCCTGCCTGCACCATGGATATCGACATTTGCATCGACCATCCTGGTGAGAACCGCCTCTATTCGCCCCTCCACTGTATCCGCATTTGTCTTGCTCTCCCAGCCGTGATAGCGGGTGCCATCATAGCTGAAATTAAATCTGTAATTTACCATATGTCCTCTCCAGGGACGTTCCTTCTGTAACGAGGAGTGTCCCTCTGTCATATAAATCCAATACAGGGGACACTCCTCGTTACAAAAGAAGCGTCCCTACTACAGTACCTGCTCGCCTGTGTCTTCCTCAAATTCCTTTGCCTGTTCAAGCCAATATTGCTTATCTTTATCGGTTATCGGTCTTATAACTTTACATGGGTTTCCGGCTGCTATCACACCATCCGGAATGTCCTTTGTGACAACCGATCCTGAGCCTATGACAACATTTGAACCTATTGTAACACCCGGATTGATGACCGTATTACCGCCGATCCATACATTATCGCCTATTGTGACCGGCTTGCCAAGCTCCACACCGGAATTCCTGATCATCGCATCTATCGGATGACATGCACAGTATATATTGACCCTTGGTCCCAGAAATGCATGATCTCCAATGATGACGTCACACTGATCCAAAACTATCAGCCCTGTATTTGCATAGAAATAATCTCCCACATGTATATTTGTTCCATAGTCGCAGTAAAATGGCGGCTCTATGTAACACTCCTTTCCCATGTGTGCAAATAATTTTCCAAGATACTCGCCGGTTCTTGTCATTGTCTCAGACCTAGGAGCACTGTTGAACTTATCTACCAGATCCTTTGCCTTACCCTCCGGATCCCAGTCCACACATCTGTATAATTTACCTGCTTTCATTCTGCCAAGCATTTTCTCTACTCTGTCCATTATATTTTCTCCTATAATATAAAAGTGATAATAATTATCGACTAAAAGATACCACTCTTTAATGTGGCAATCAATGGCATTTGCAATTATTAATAAAGCGAATCCAACGTAAGTAATACGTCATTCTCATCAGATATTGATTCAAACCAATCTGTATATCCAGATAACGAAAAGAATACATACAATGATTCTCTGTATTTTTCAGGTATAAGTTGTCTCTGTCATTAACAGAAAAACTGCTCTCCAGTTTGGAAAGCAGTTTTTCGTCCGTCCGTCAATACACGAAAATGTACATCCCAAACCAATGCAGCGCCGCCCCCAGCATCACAAATATATGCCAGATAAAATGCGCTCCTTTGGTATCCTTCACAAACGGTATCATGCCAAGCGTATAAATGATGCCGCCGCCCACGATCATTCCAAGAAGCGGTTTGTCATTTCTGAACCAGCCCGGAATAAACATGACCGCGCTCCATCCGATGACGAAGTACAGTGTGTAATGTATCGGTCTGAACCTGCCTGGTCCGAATACGCATATGATGGATATGCCCGCTATAATGAGTGCCCACTGCACGCAAAAAAGCACAATCCCCAGGGTATTTCCCCAGTACACAAGGTACAGCGGTGCAAATGTTCCGCCGATCAGAAGATATATAGAAGAGTAATCAAACCTTCTCCATATCCTCTTCACCGTAAGCCCCGATTTGTATGAATGATACAGGCAGCTCATAAGGAACATGAGTATGAGTGATATGCCATAGAAGCAAGACGCCATCACCTTAAGCCCCGTATCTGATTTAAGAAGCAGCAGGACAAACCCTGCGATGGCAAGTCCGGCGCCTATTCCGTGAGTGACTGCATTCCCCACCTCCTCAAGTACGGTGAGCTTTGGTGGCTCATTTAATTCCCTGTAATGCAATTTTTTTGCCCTTTTTTCCTCTTTTTTCTCTTCTTTTATATTCTCTCTGTCCAGTTCAGCTTTCTTCTGCCTGACCAGATTCAGATCGCCCTGTTCAGGATTTTCTGCGTCATGTCTATCTTTTTGCATGTCAGTCATTTTGTCAATTACCTCTGATTTTTTATTTCTATGATTATGTGTATTCCAAACTATATTCTTCTGTAACTATATAGCCACAATCATATTCCGCTGCGACTTTATATTCTGTAATTATATACTTCCGTAAAATTTGTTTTTACATTTGCATATCCCACAGACTAAGAAAGCACTTCCAATATCTCCACGCCACGTCTCTTAAGCCACACTCTGAGGCAGGCTGCTGCCAATGCTGTCACCGCCACGCATATTATAAGATATGCTGTCAATCCGGTCATGCTTCCAATCAACATATACCCAGCCACAATGACAATTATATATGCAAAATTGGATAAAAGCGCAACCAGGACTCCCATGCTCTGTTTCACCACCGCAGTCTCTGATGTCCAGTCAAGTTTTGGCATCTTGAGATTGATCACAAGACCTATATACGCCGTCAGGACCACATACAGACACGGTATCAAAAGCATCATCACTCCATTTGCAAATGATGGCTTCACAATAACTATCATTACTATATCTAAGACGGCAGCCGGGATCATTGTCAGGATCACATGCATCTTTATCTTCGCCCGGAGTATCTGCCACGGTGTGACAGGAAGCGATCTCATGATCCACAAAGTCTTTCCCTCAAGTGATATGGACGGTGCTGTCAGATCGTTCATTGATGCCGCCGCACACGCAGCCACACAGGCGCCAAATACAAGCACGCCATCCGGCAAGCCCGGAACTTTGGAGATCGTATCAACGACAAACTGCCCCTTTACAATACATACCACCGCCAGGACAGGCATGAGCAGTGTTCCGAGTGAACAGTTGAGCATATAAACGGCTGACGAAGTGAGTTTTTTGAACTCTCTCTGGAGAAGTGCCATCTCCCCGCTCCGTGCTCTGGTGCGTTTTGCCACCATTTTTATCTTGGTATGTCCGGTCTTCGTCGTGACTATTCCGGTAAATGTGCGCTCAAGTACCAGCCACACTGCCAATGTTATCACCGCAGTTCCTGCTGCCACAAGAACAAGATGCCACGCATTGCCGGCTGCGGCACTGCCCACCACATAGAGCGGATAAGCCATTCCCTTTATCTTTGAGCTGTACATCTCCGCATTTGCAAGAATACTTGAGAGCATCTTATTTGCATTCATGTACACACCGTAGTATAACACCAGAAATGCCAGCGACAACACAACTGTCACAAAACTCTTGTTTCTTGTCTTATTGCCTATCTTGCCCACCACCAAGCCAAGTATGCATGACAGCACCAGTATGACAAATGTCAACAGCACCAGCACGATAGAAGCCGACGCCAGAGCCCAGACGCCCGGATGGACCACAACGCCGTACACTATTATTCCGGGAACCATGGCCGTGACTGCGAACATTGCTCCCATAATGTATACTCCTGATATTCTGGAAAAAAGTATTGCCCTGACCGGTATCGGGAGTGACAGCATCAAGTCGTTGTCCTTTGCCTGATACAGACTTGCAAATGTATTGAACACACTGCCAAATATTCCAATAGCAAGTGTCAGAAGTGCAATCATCGACATGTACATCCAGTCCATTCCCACCGCACAGAGCGGTGCACACATGGAATATGCCACGCTTCCAAACATAGCTCCCATGCATCCGATAAGCAGCAGGACATATGCAGCAATCCCAAGCACTGCGGCTTTCTTTGATCTGGATTTCCCGGTCTTGCGGTCGATGAAAAATCCACTGAACAGCATCTTAAGCTGTTTTCTCATCAAAATCTTTATCATGACTCGTCCTCCAGCTCTAGGAACACAGATTCCAATGACTCGTCACCCTTCACCTGCTCCATTATGCCGGCTTTCACAAGGTGTCCGCCCTTGATGATCGCCACCTTATCACACAGCTTCTCAGCCACTTCAAGAACATGCGTGGAGAAGAATATCGCACCTCCTTCATCACACATCTTTCTCATCATCTGCTTGAGTATGTGGGATGCCTTTGGGTCCAGTCCCACAAATGGCTCATCCATGATGATCAGCTTCGGCTCATGTATCCACGCCGATATGATTGCCAGCTTCTGCTTCATTCCGTGGGAATACTCGGATATGAGCTGTCCAAGATTATCCTTTATCTCAAATGCGTCTGCATATTTGTCAATAAGCTCATTCCTCACCTCTTCCGGCACAGCAAATATATCGGCTATAAAATTCAGATATCCCATTCCCGTCATAAAATCATAGAGATCCGGGTTATCGGGTATGTACGCAATATTCTTCTTGCACTCCAGAGGATTTTCCTTTATGGATACCCCGTCAATAAGGATATCTCCCTCCTCAAACTTCAGGATTCCGGTACACGCCTTGATGGTCGTTGTCTTTCCCGCTCCGTTATGTCCTATGAAACCATATATCTCCCCTGGCATTATATGGAGGCTCAGATTGTCCACCGCCACTTTATTCCCGTATTTCTTTGTAAGAGTCTTTATTTCAAGCATATTATCTACTCCTTTTTCAAATGGGGTCAGGCCCCTTTTCCCGGTTGGGGGTCAGGCCCCTTTTCCTCAAGCCCCTTTTCCCGGTTGGGGGTCAGGCCCCTTTTTTCTTCTTTCTTTTCATCCTTACTCTGAAGTCGTCAAGAGCCGCACGTCCAGGTCCCGTCATCGGCTTGATCCATCTGCCTTTAAGCAGATACGGGGTAAGTATGACGAATCTCAGCAGCTCATCCGTATATACAAATGAGAACACCGCAAGGAATGGAAGTTTCAGCACCATTCCGGCTACCCACGTTGCAGGTACGGAAAAAAACATCAGTCCGCCGATCTCCATGACCGTTCCGACAACTGCCTCTCCTCCAGCGCGGAAACACTCATTTTGTATATAGCAGCAAGTTCTGACTGCGCCAAAGAACAGATATATGAGAAGCATATACTTTGTGTACACCATAGCCTCTGCCCCAAGTCCAAATAGTGAAAACAGCGGATTGTGCAGCAACGCCATGATGAGCACTATGGTAAATGTAATAGCAGGACATACAAGTGCCGCCCTCTTTGCATATGAAAGACCTCTGTCAAGATTTCCTGCTCCGACCTCATTTCCAACTGCAACACTAGAAGCATTTGCCAGGCCACCAAAAAATGCGTACACAAATCCCTCACACACACGAAACGCCGCCATAGCTGCTATGGCCGAGTCGCTCTGATGCCCCATGACCACGTTGATTATCATCTGTCCGACTCCATATAATATCTCATTACAGACAATCGGAAATGCCTTGGAAGCGTATGACTTCACAAATCCTTTGTCTATATCGAAAGCTTTTTTCACATTAAATTTTATCTCCTGACTGCTCTTTGCAAGATAACAAATGATCAAAACTATATTTACAATTCCCGACACCAATGTACCTATGGCTGCTCCCGCAACACCCATCTTCGGCGCACCGAAGCGGCCATAGATGAGCACAAAATTGATGCAGAAGTTGAGAATCAAAGATATTACAGAACAGATAAGCGGCACCTTTACTCTCTCCGTCGACTTGAGCAATGCTGTGATGATTGCGGAAAATACCTGTAATGGATATGACCAGCCTACTATCCTCATGTACGGTTTTGCAAGGTCTATGATCGCTTGCTTGTCTGTATATATACCTAGTATCCATCCTGGTGCAGCAATCGTCACAGCTGCAAATATTATGCCTAACACTCCTGCACTTATAATTGCCAGGCCAAATGCTTTGTTCATGCCATCGGAATCCTTTGCCCCCCAATACTGCGACATAAAAAGCAATGAGCAGCCTACAAATCCCCAATATGTAGAAAACAGAAATGAGCCTATCTGTGCACACACACCAACCGCCGCAACCGCAATCTCGCCCTCGCTTCCTATCATGATAGTATCCACCATACTCGCCGTAGTAGTCAAAAGATTTTGCAACGCAATTGGCACGGCAAGAACCGCCAGCATTCTGGCAAATTCCTTCCAAGTCACCTTCTTATTATTTTTTACAAAGCCCATAGTAGCACTTCCCATAATCATTACCTCATAATATCTCCGGAACACCAGCCTGCATATGTCTAATATTCCACAAATTTCTATTTTTGATACGTCCGACTATTGTACTCCCGAATTTTCGTATTTGCAATGGTTTTATACCTATAGTTTGAACAAAGGGGTCAGGCCCCTCTCAAATTCACCCAATTCTTCCGTAAAAAACAAAGGGGCCTGACCCCTTTGAGCTGCCCCTTTGAACTTTATCGTTACCATATTTAATTAGAAAAAACCTCAAGCTCGCTCCATGCAGTCTCAAGCTCTTCCGAACTCCAATTCTCCCCAAGAGCAAATACCGCCCTGCACACATTAAATGTTATATCATCCCCCGCCGCAAGTTCTCTGAATACAACTCTGTGGGCAATATTCTGCAGACTGGCAAGTATACGGATCTTGGCATCTGATACATTTTGACACTCAGTCTTATCATCTCCGGGCTCTGCGTAATTACTATCATTTTCTCTGTACACACTCTCCCAGTCATAATCCGCAGTCCTGCCGCATGGTGCACCGCATACACTGCAGTCCGGCACAATGGCATGCTTATCTGCATGCGCTTTTGTGATCATTTTCTCTATGTCTGCATCAGAGCAGCCGAGCAATATATCGGAAGTATGCAAACCTTCTATTATTATGTCGTACGTGTCATCCGTCATATGCACTGCTCCGTCGGTGGCTCTCACAAGTCCTATGAGTGCGCCCACAAGCCGGCTGCCTGCCTCAGTTGTAATCCGTGTCATACTTGTTCATTTCCTTTTTCTGTAAATCATATCTTCTCGTCATCTGACATCTATATGCAGGTATTTGCATTGTCTCAATCAAGGATTCTTCCATCTATTGATATTGTTGCAACCTGCCATGGTATAAACTTGCCACTGCCTTGAAGTGCTTTCTTTGTGGCCATCTCCAGACCTCCGCAGCATGGAACTTCCATGCGGACTATTGTAACACTTTGTATATCATTTCGCCTTATAATCTCTGTAAGTTTCTCTGAATAATCGACACTATCAAGTTTCGGACAGCCGATCAGTGTCACATGTCCCTTTATGAATTTCTCATGGAATGATGCGTAGGCATAGGCTGTACAGTCTGCCGCTATAAGAAGCTTTGCACCATCGAAGTAAGGCGCGTTCACCGGTGCAAGCTTGATCTGAACAGGCCACTGTGAGAGCCGGCTTGGCCGCTCGCAGTCACGGTCGCCACCTGTCTGTCCGGCAGGGTTATCAAATACATGTTGTGAAGCTCCACCGCCTGTTGCCTTCCCATAATCTCCTGACGTTTCCGTTTTATCTGCCCCACTTAAGGCAATATCTTCCAAGGCTGATGCTGGTCTTCTGAATATGCTTCTCGCCATGGATCCTGGGCAGCCGGAATGAACCGGATTTTTTCCGCTGCTGCCTTCGGAATTTCTATCCCTATGCGATGCTCCAAAAGCCGCCTCACCGTTGGTATTTCCTGAAACCTGCTTAGCCTGCCTGTTTGCAATAACAGCCGCCTCATCATACGCAGCTGCTTCCCTCTCCACAAATGTTATGGCTCCTGTAGGACATGCCGGCAGACAATCACCAAGTCCGTCACAATAATCGTCCCTGAGAAGCTTTGCCTTGCCGTTTACCATTCCTATAGCTCCCTCATGACACGCATTTGCGCAGGCTCCGCATCCGTTGCACTTGTCCTCATCTATCTGTATAACTCTTCTTATCATATATGGGTCCTCCTATCATTTATCAGCAGTCCACTTGAAACGGATCCTTGAAATATCGCTTCTCATGTGCCACTATTATCTGTATTTCATCATCATTATATCCAAATGATGCATTTGTGTATGTTGAATTTTCAACATTTGAAATGGTATACTTTTTATAATATAAGAGAACTTTATATACAAGATATGTAGCATCAGCTCTCGCCAAATGCGATTATTAACGAACTTATGTTCAACACACGAGGTACTCATATGAATAAATATGTAAACATATTGTTGAAATCCAGTCTTTTCTCCGGGTTATCCGCCGAGGATACAGATTCAGTGCTGGACTGCCTTGGAGCAATAATAAAAAATTTTAAAAAAAACGAGTGTATTCTCATGGCGGGAAATACAACGGAATACATTGGCTTGCTGCTGACAGGCAAAGCGATAATTATACAGGAGGATTACTGGGGCGGCCAGAGTGTCATGTCCGCAATCCTGCCTGGGCATACATTTGCAGAATCTTACGCCTGCACCCCTTGCTCCATACTCGACGTAAGCGTATATGCCGAAGCCGCCTGCTCTGTAATGTTCCTGAATGTTCAGAAAATGCTCACTACCTGCCCGGTGACATGCGGCAAACACAACCAGATGATAAGAAATCTCCTGTGTGATCTCGCCGGCAAAAACCTGAAACTCGGTGAGAAATCCAAGCACATGAGCCAGAAAACAACAAGAGATAAGCTGCTCTCATACCTTTCGTCTGAAATGCACAGACACGGCGGCAACGAATTCGACATACCATTTTCCAGACAGCAGCTCGCCGACTTTCTGTCAGTGGACCGCAGCGGTCTGTCGACCGAGCTTGGCCGGATGAAGGATGAAGGTATGCTGGACTTCAAACGATCACATTTTATTCTTAAGACTCCTGCCCAGGGGTGGACTGATGTGTGATGTTGTTGTATCATGTAATAAACAGTTTAGGGAAATTCATGACAAATGGGGGACTTTCCCTGAACCATAATTTATCTACACATAATATATTCAGGAGGGATTTCAATGAAACCTATCAAAACTATCAAAAACGGATGGAACAAATTCACTGTTGTCGTAAAGGATAAAGACTACTCAACAAGAGAGGCCGTACTTTTTGCGATCTGCACATTCCTCACAGGACTTGTGCTCGGAATGCTCTGCTCCCCTAGAAAGAACCAGACATTCGGCTCATACAACGGAAACTGCAGCGATGGCGGTTGTAACTGCGATTGCGATTATGATGAGGACGATTTTGAGTAGACTGTGATCCACTTCCTATAGCAGTTTCAAAGTGTCTTCAACACAAAAACAACCACTTGATATACACCATGATATCAAGTGGTTGTTTCATTAGTAATCATGCTTCCTAAAATTCTGTTTTATTTAAATATTTAACATATCTATAGCGTCTGCAACCGTCTCCATCTTTCTTAATGTCGGTAACTATCCTATGCAACTCTCTCAATGAATCTGATGTAGCATTCTCCTCTGTAGACTTTTCCATATAACAAAGCAGGCTTTTAAGTTCTTCTGTATGACTTTCTTTTGTGCCACGGGTATACAGATACAATGTTCTGATTCCATCCTCATATGGCATATCCGGCTCCTCAACACACCTGTTCTTCACTGTATAAACCATTCGGTCAAGTCCAAACGGATCGTATGTTGTAATAAAGATCACAACAACATTTCTGAGGCAACTGTAGTCCTCACATGACGCAAGATTTGCAGAATCGATCTTCGTCTTGTTCTTTTCGGGATCGCTTTAATCTCCATACTTCTTGTGTGACAAAAGACTTCCCACCAGGAAATCATCCATCAAATTCATTTCTTCATAAATCCTCCTTCCCATAGTACATTAAATACTACAGAACAAGAGAATTCTGCATATACTCTGCTGCTTCAATGCACTATGCTAAAAATGTAAATGTGGTAATTAAAAGCATAGAATTCATTGAATTGATAAAAGATTATAAGATCGGCATCCGCCAATTGAATCTCGGAATATATGCTTTGTTCTGAATGTAACAGAATTCACTGACAAATTCAACTACGGATTACAATTCTTACAAGGCTCGTATCCCTCAGATATAAGCTCATCCCTAGTGGTGGTCCTCTCGGACTTATTTGATTCCTTCATCTGTTTCACGCTCCTGCATGACGGTTTATGGAACTTTCCTGTGTTGGTGTTGACTATGTATGTCTCCTCATTTGCTACATCCGACCGGATCTCCGATTTTTCATTGCCAGTATCTGACTCTGTAGCCTGAATTTCCTCACTTGTTACAACTTCTGCTGCCTGATCATCATCTTGCTCTTCATCACGTCCCTTAGCATCCGTTTCATCGACCGCCGCTACATATCCCGGATCCGCCTCACTGTCCCCCGTCGCATAGTCGATCACCACGCCCGGCTGGACATTGTACACATACACATTAAAATATACCCCGGCACCCTTGTCCTCCACGGACTCAGCCTCCATCAAAACCCCCGAAGCAACAAGATTATCGCCGTCAAATACAGGTGTCACCCTGTACAACACATGATTGCCTGTACTCTCCACATAATCAGCAACCTCATTTTCAAATGGCAGCATTCCAGTCACATTCAGATACCTTGTTCCGGTTATAAGATTTTTCTCATTTGCATTCTCCCCCGCAAGCTTATATGCGATCAAATGGCATCGATTGTACAAATAATTGCCATCTATCCTGTCACTGTACTTCACCGTATGCCATCCCGACGGTTTCACCATACCGATCTCACCGCGCTCCTTTGTCGGCATAAGTTCTTTGCAGATATTTGCATAAGCCACTCCGCATCTGCCAAGGGAGTCCAGTTCACTGTAATTTTCAAATGCTTCGGTGACCAACTCGTCCTCACTGAAGTAAGGCACATTGCCGTTCACCTCACAGTACGCCTTTCCCGAATACTCTGGAATGTCAGCAACCCCTACAGCCAAATCAATCTTTTCTTCAGGAGTTTTATCTAAATCTGCAAAATTTTCTGTTGCTAAATTTTTTTCTGCCCCTTTGTTTTTTCCTGTGGCCACAGTAGTATCTTGTTCAGATTCCGTGTTTTCTTCATCTGCCACAGCATTTCCCTTAACCGCCGATCTGCATCCATCAGTAACACCTGACATGTTACACCCGGACATCAGCAGTGCAAATATTGCTACATACAGTACACTGTAAATCTTTCTTTTCACACCACGTTCTCCTATCTGTAAACGTTATCCCACATATTTACACCCTATTTAAGTTAGGCTGTCTGCTGCTTTATATAATAATAATAATAATTCTTAATAACATTCTACATTTTGTTACCCATTTTGTGAATACATCCATGCATAAAACCTAAATGTAAAACAAAGAGTTTTGACCATCCTCTATAATTATCAACAACAAAAAAGAGGATATCTACCACATACGATACATATCCTCCATTGTTAATATTCATTTGGAAACTCTATCAACCCGTCCGTATTTCACAGACTGTATTGACAGATTTCAGAATTTTCCCTACACCATCCCATTTGCAACCTTATACTTGTAAAGCATCTCTGCGTGGTTCTGCTCCTCGATCTGTATGTCAGCCAGAAGCTTTCTGACCGCACTCTCACCAAATGCAAATATCTCTCCGTTGTATTCTCCTGACACAAGCTTTTCAGTGCCAATACAGTCGGTTGCAAGAAATGCATCATTCTTCTTGTCCTCGGAATCGTCCATCATCTTGTATGTCTGCTTAGGCTCATAGTCTTTGCCGTCGCAGTCATTACAGTCGCACTGAGGAACCTGGCCATCAAGGACCTGGGTGAGTGAATCGTAATGCTTCTGCTCCTCCTTCTGTATAGTCTGAAACAGATTTTTCAGTTCAGGATCCTTCGCCTGTTCTGCGTATCGTCCGTACTTCTCCACACATGACTTCTCCTGTGTCTGGAGATCCTGGATAACTGTCTTCTCTTTCTCTTTTAATATCATAGCAATACCCCTTTCCTATGAAAAACTTCTTCTGACATTTCATATTGCATAGATATTATTGACCCAATTCCATCTTTTCTATTCTTATATTTTTAAAATATTCCAACAGCCGCCCAACACACCCAGTTACCTATAATATTATCTCTGAAGCTTTACCAGCGCAGCACCATACGCCACATACATAACAACCAGAACTATGCTCACCGCAGCCACTGGCAGCACCCCCGTGTCAAATGCAAACATACACACAAATGTGATCACCCACAGCACAAAACACGCCTTGATCCCAGCCAAAAAACCTTTCTTCGACGATCTCGCCGCCATGATAAGCTCTGCCTCATCTGAGGACTGCTCCCAGTCCCGCCTGAAATTCACATCAAATATATTTCCCTTTTTCTCAGGATTAAGCCTCTTCTCCTCATCCACCAGAAGCTTTTCCGCCACGCAGTACAGAACAAGTGTCACCATGAATATCAGCTCAGAAAGTATTGCATACCACGTAAACTTTGCGGCGCCGCCCGTTCTTTCAGCGGCATATATACATATCGGAAACACAAGAAAACCTGTAAATGCCGCCATACACGGAAGAAACGATGCAAGTGTTATCTTTCTCTCGATCCCATCGATCACATCCTCATCATCGCCATCCCAGGATTTCACCGCCGACTTTATCCTGCCATACATAACAAATGTAACTATAAATAAAGCAGCCATGGCCACCGTATATACAATCGGCAGTGTCACCGATATGAGTCTCCACATCGAATCCCAGTCAATGCTTTCCAGCGTCTCTTTATTTGCCCCAACCTGCCGGCCGGCAAAAAAACCGCCTATCAAACTGCCAAGAACAATGACTGCAAATATAACATATATCTTCACATTACTCTTCTTCAATTTCTTTTCCGTATCTCTCATGTCCTATCCTCCTCATACTGGAAAATATCCTCCACACTCACGCCACACACCTTTGCGATCTTAAGCGCAAGTGTCACCGATGGGCTGTAATCTCCCCTCTCTATCTGGCTTATCGTCTGTCTTGATGTCTGCACCAATACGCCCATCTCCTGCTGATTCACACCCAGCTTGGCCCTGTATTCCTTAAGCCTGTTGTACAACGGCATCCATATCACCTCCAGCTTATTTATCCACGTGGTTTTCATCATCACCAACTTTTGTATGACTCGCACCACTGTTCCTTTTGGCAGGATTCACACCGATGTTCTCTTCATCCACATCACTGTTTTTTATTTCGTCCATACCGTCAACCTCATTCATCTCATGCTCCGCAAATCTGTGAGTGGACGTCCCCCAGATCATCCCGAAACTTATTCCAAAACACACCCCTAACGATATTCCAAGCGCAATATTGTCAAGCAGCATTCCGTAAATTATTCCAAGTGCAATTCCCATTATGAGTCCATACGGTATACCTGTGGTCTTTTCGCGCCGGCAGACGTATATCCTGTCCTTCCAGATAAATCCATCACTCTTTCCATCGCCAAATACGTCTATCACATTCTGGTACACATCGCTGTGAGCCACCTCCATCATATCATCGGCAAGCTTCTCCACCTCAGGATGAATATATGACTTTATGAGTTTATATATGCCCAGTGTATCTTTTCCCGTGTCAGGTTCAGGACTTATCTCTCCCTTAGGGATCTCCGTCTTTTCAAATAAAAAACAACTCCACATCTGCTTACCCTTAAAAAAACCCATGACTGGCAAGCCATTTTTCAGGTTATCCCGCACCTCCCTCTCAAGCTCTCCCATATCACATACTGCTGTCAAGACATCTCCAAGTTTATTCTTCTTCAACATCTTTTCTGTGATTGGAATATCAGAATAACCTTTCACCTGTGTCTTCAACTTGTCAATATTATTATCACCAACTGGCATCTTAAACAACTTTCTCAATTGTTCCACACCCATTCCTCCTGCCCTTGATTTAATGACAACTATAGTTGTCAAATCCATATGTCTGGAGTATAGCAAATGACAAGGAAAGTTGTCAATAGTTTTTGACAACTTTTCTTGTCATATTTACATCGTATACAAATAAAGACCAGATACCTGACTTTCATCTGCAGATATCTGGCCTTACCTTATTCCTGTTCATCAAACTATTTGACGGTCATATTTTTTGTGACTCCCCTTTCATGCAGGAACTTCTTGTATTCTGATTTTTTACCCTCCGGTACTGTTATAACCGTCTGCGGTGAAATGCCTGCAAACGCCTTTGCTCCCACCGTGGAAAAGGTCACTTGGTGCCATAACTGGTCTGATCAAACCTAGCATCGTTATATTTCGCAAACAGACAGCTATAACAGATCTACACTGAAATATCTCTCAGCCCTGTCTGCCATAACCGTAGCTATAACCTTATCTTTCCCATACTTTTCCGCCATCTGCATAGCTGCCCATACATTTGCCCCTGAAGAGGTTCCAACAAGAAGTCCCTGCTTTCTTGCAAGCATTCTCGCAGTCTGTATAGCATCATCATCTGCAACCTCAACAACATCAGTTATCATATCTGTATCGAGTACATCCGGTATAAATCCATCACCGATACCCTGTATCTTATGGATTCCCGGACCATCTCCATGCAGTGCTGACACTCCCTTAGGCTCAACAGCAACAATCTTAGTATCCGGATTCTTCTCCAACAGATACTTCGCTATACCTTGAAGAGTACCTCCACTTCCGACCCCAGACACATATATATCAATCTTCTGGCCAAGCTGTTCACACATCTCAACCGCTGTTGTGCGATAATGTGTATCAGGATTTGCCTGATTGACAAACTGCTGTGGCATAAAATACTTCTCTGGATCAGATTCTGCTATTTCATTTGCCTTATCAACAGCTCCACCGATACTCAGAACTGGATCGGTAAGTACAAGTTCCGCACCAAATGCCCTGATAACCTTCTTCCGCTCCTCACTCATATTCTCCGGCATAACAATTATCACTTTATAACCTTTCTGAACACCACAGAGTGCAAGTCCTATACCGGTATTGCCACTCGTAGGCTCTATGACAGTCATTCCTGGCTTGAGTTTTCCCTCAGCTTCAGCTGCCTCTAACATGTTTTTTGCAATCCTGTCCTTAATACTTCCTCCAGGATTAAGAAATTCTGCCTTTGCAAATATATTGTATCCTGTTGACTTTTCCAGGCACATAAGTGGCGTATTCCCTATCAGATCAAGCACGTTATTATAATACATATTAACCCCTTCTTCTCTTTACTTTATATTATATTATTTTACATATTTTTCCACCAAAGTCACTATAAAATATATAAACCAGCACTCCAAACAACTGCTTATCATGACAGCTATGCTTGTAAAATATATTTTTCCTTACATACATAAAAAAACCCAGAAAGCTTGATCTTTCAAGTTTCTGAGCTTTAAATAACAGGGGATGAGGGAATCGAACCCCCACCAAAAGTTTTGGAGACTCCTATCATACCATTTGACCAATCCCCTATATTTCATATTATCTTTATATACAGAAAAAATTTAACACCTGTTGTAGCGTTAAATTTTCCGGGTACATATTCTGTACCTTCAGAATTTCACACAGAAAGTTAGTAACCTAACCCCATCTATCAACCAATGACATTTCCAAGTAAACTTTATTCTTTACTTTGTATGCTTTTGATTTCTGCTCCTTGCAGATATCTAGCACACTTGCGTATCTCCAAAGCTTATCTCTTAGAAACCTCTAAGGATAAGTCCTCGACCTATTAGTACTTCTCAGCTCAGTGCGTTGCCGCACTTACACTCAAAGCCTATCAACCTTGTAGTCTTCAAGGGGTCTTACTCCGAAGATGGGATATCTTATCTTGAGGGGGGCTTCACGCTTAGATGCCTTCAGCGTTTATCCCTGCCGGACTTGGCTACTCTGCCATGCTTTTGGTACAACAACAGATACACCAGCGGTCCGTCCATCCCGGTCCTCTCGTACTAAGGACAGCTCCTCTCAAATATCCTACGCCCA
>OGXW01000469.1_pt1 | contig 30108 bp, 17 predicted proteins | sample 1576341 | NCBI WGS metagenome assembly OGXW01 (sample SAMEA3541592, study PRJEB24748) | human gut metagenome | biome: human gut; feature: human-associated habitat; material: faeces | place: China | collected 2012
GCAATTCCAAAGTTTATCATCTTTGACAAACGACCATGGAATAAAATGGTCTACCTGTATATTATTTTCAAGTTCTTTTCCACAATAAAAGCATGTATTTTCTTCAAATTCTATTCTTAATATCTCTCTATAAACTGACAAATCTTCTCTTCGTGGCGTTGCCAACTCTAATTTATCTATCACTCGTACCAACACATTATCATCATTTATTTGTTCAAGGAAACGTGCCCATGCATAATAATTTAATTTTTCTAATTCCGTTTTGTATTTCAACATAAAATTGTACACACATGGATTTAATACAATCCCTGTATCATTTAAATCAAAACCGTATATTATTCCATCAAAATCATCATACAAAGCACCTATAACATATCTCTTACATTCAACGGTTACTAGTCTTATAACTTTTTTCTTTATATTGGAATCAAGCGACTCGAATTCGAAATTAGTCAATATAGGATTATTGTTGATTACTTCTTTTAATATCTGTTCAATTCTTGAAAATTCCGATTTTCCATCTTTTCTCATTTGTCTCAATTCATATTTCACAACTAAATTCCAATAATTATTTGTAAAGTGACCAAATATATCATCATAGCTATACCAAACACCTTGATTAATCATATCTCCAGAAAATACACAGTCAAGCAAAGATTTTATCACGCCAAATTTATATGTATTCCTCTTCTTGCAAGCATCTGAAAATACATAATTAAACAATGACCAAATTTTCTCCTCACTTACACCGTACTCAGTTATGTATCCATTTTTTAGATTCCATCCTGCCATATGCGAATTCCTTCCTACCGGTTGTTTTTCCTGTTTTTCTTGATGCTATCACAAAAAAAAAGTACGCCATAATAATTAATGTAATCTTGATCATATTCAAACATGTCATTTATCTACTTCCAGCCTCTAACAAAGCATGCTTAAGTTCTTGTTCAACCTTTACAAGTTCTGCTTCCGCATCCTGACGTTTCTTTGCCCCTTGTTCATGAATTTTAACAACTTCTGAAATTGAATAAATAAGCTGCTGATTACATTTCTTCAATGTCGCAATATCCACAACTGAACGTTCCGCTTCTTTTGCAGTTTCAACAGTTGCCATTTTCAAAGTCTCTGCATTTCTAGTTAACAGTTCATTGGTTTTTTCAGTTATCATATTTTGTGCAGACAAAGCTCTCTGAGTATGTTCAATGCCAAGTGCTAAAACCATCTGGTGTCTCCACAATGGGATTGTATTAATCAGAGATGATTGTATTTTTTCCAACATTTCTTGATCATTGTCTTGTAACAATCTAATTTGAGGTGCAACCTGCATTGCGATTACTCTAGTAAGCTCTAAATCATGTAGCTTCTTTTCAAAACGATTGCACAAATTAACGTACTTATTGTAGTTTTCAACATCTTCTTGCATCTGTGATGTTTCAGCTTTCATCTTCAAAGTGTCAAGCTGCTCTCCCCTCGCCTTATCCAATGCCTTTTTACCCGCAATAATATACATGGTCAATTCGCGATAATACTGTAAGTTTAGGTCATACATTTGCTCAAACATTTCTACGTCTTGTGTCAAAACGACCTGGTGCTTTTCCAAGTCCTTTTCAATTCTTGAAACGTTCGTTTCTGCCTTGGCATAATTAGCCTTAATAGAATCGATTCCTCTTTTTGCTTTTTGGAAAATCCCAAAAATTCCTTTCTTTTCAGGCTCTGTGGTTGCATCTAACGCAACAGTTAATTCCTTTAATGCATCTCCCACATCTCCGAGTTCGCTGGTTTTTACTTTTCCCAAAATATCTATAGAAAAATCTGAAATACTTTTTTGTGCACTCGAACCGTACTGAATTACCTGCTTTGCATTTGAAATATCAATCTCATTTGCGAACTGTGCTACCATTTCCTTTTCATCATTACTAAGCATACTCTCATCTATAGAACCGGCACTATATTCAGTCTGTATCTGTACAATCGGTTGAACTGTCTGTCTCACTGGAACACCATCTTGTAAGACACTAGACTGCTTCTCCTCTTCCGGATTCAATGTTAATGTTGGTTTTGTTTGATTTTCCATAGCTGGTCTCCTTTCAATTCACACATTAGTGTTTTAATGGGCCATCGCCCTTTATATATCCATCTTGTCCCATTATTTTTTGCAACGCATTTGCTTTAGCCACGGTATCCATTGTTGCCACTTGATATATGCTATCAATTTTACTTTCTACAGCCACTATTACTGTATCAATTGATTCCATAACCTTATCATATACTCTGTCAATCTTGTCTTTTGATACCCCTGCCATTAAATACTGCTGATATGCAAATATCAATCTTAATGTTTCTGGTAAATAATACGTTGAAAATCTATGTGTACCTTCTACCTTATCAGGATATTTTTCCAGGGCGGCACTAAGTTTGTGTAACTTTTCTATAAGAATACCAATTTGTTTTGCCATATCTTCTTTTATTTGACTATGCTGTACATCTTCAAAATAGAAAATATATGAATTCAAGTCTGCCCCTTCAATCATTTTTTCAATGGTGGTCTCTATTTTCGTATATTCTATATCCTCTTCACTATTTGAAGACTCAATAGTATGCAGAGTTTTGAATAACATATCCGTATTTGGAGTCGATATGTATAGGTTTTCTCCATTGGTCAGCACTTCTAATATTGTTGGGCTTCCTGCGAATTCCATTACTGCTGCAATATCATCCAACAAAATCTCATGCGTGTCACTTCCACCATAAAATCCAATTTTGTTAGAAAAGAGATATATTTTTCCTTTAATGGACATATACTGTCCATCTCCAACCTCTTTATATAACACTGCATGATCCACATAATGAATAAGTTCACTCTCATCAACAGCTATACCAATATCCTCATGCGGAAACACTGGTAGGGAACCATTCAGAATATTATTGATGATTTCATCGGGTATAATACTTGAAATTGCCTTCTGTAAATCAGAGTGTTCTGCAATATACTCATATAACCTTCTCGCCTTCTCCATTACAATCTCACTCTCCAATCTTGGTTCATTCTTAAGTATTACCTTAATTCTTAAAAATGGTCTTTCCATTTTATACATCGGCACATCAGAAATAAATATATCCTCAATATCCAAAAAGTTCCATTTACCATACTCTACATCTGATAATCTTCTGCAATCTGCGAATGCACTGTCCGAAATTTCAGCTTTTTCTTCCATTCTCACACTCTCCAGATATATATCGTGTAAGAAACAATTTTCAGAGATTTCATCAACATTTTTCACTGAAAAAGACGTTAATCTGCTGCACAGAGAAAAGCTTTCTTCTTGCAAATCTCTTATTGTGTTTATTTCAACAGATTCAATGCCTGATAACGTAAATGCATTAACTCCTATACAATCCATTTCCGAACGAATCTGTATGTCTTGCAGTGACTCACATTCAGCAAATGCATTATCGCCAATTTTTCTGATACCTAATCCAAATTTTACTTTTCTTAAATTACGGCAACCAAAAAAAGCAAAATTATTGATACTTATTATTGAATCAGGTAGTTGTATACACTCTATTATTAAATTATTTGAGAACGCTTTTTCTCCTATCTCAACTACTTCTTGTCCTGAAATCTTTTCCGGTATATCAATCTGCTTGCTCATACCGTTGTATTTATCAATCGAAATCTGACTTCTTGTAATATTGTGATAAGAAAACTCACATAAATGTGTGTCCTTTAAATCCATACGATTCATTACCACCTTTACTTAAAGCTAACAGCAAGTTTAGATGTCATGTTATTCTCCATTAACCAGTTTAATATATCTGGTGTTAAGTCATGAACACTCGCCTTACCAGATGCCACTTTCTTGAGAAAACCAAGAATTTCAGCACCATCTTCGCCAAAACCTAAACTATTGATTATCTCGTCTGCTTCCAGCAAACCTTTTTCCATCTTGTCCAGATTATCCTGTTTAAAATCCCAAGAAGCCCCCAATTTAATTTTATTGGAAGCGTAATCTACTTTTTCTCTCTGTGATGCAATACCCTTAATCGTTTGAAGCATATATGTCTTTTGGTCAGCTACTTTATGATAATAATCAGACCATTCTTGAAGTATTGCCTTCTTTATAGCAAATACTTCCTTTTGTAGGTAATTAGCTGTCGTTTCCTGTACCAAGCCTCTTGATATAGCATCACTTGATGATTTAAGCAATCCTATAACCTTAGCTCTAGTTTCCTGTGATATAACAAATCCCAATTGCGTCATACTGTTTGTCACTGCATGAACCATCAGATGATTTTCGGTTACAACATTTGAAAAAATCTTATCGTTTTTTTCCTGTTTCTGTACATCATTAGAAGATTTTTCTAATTCGTATATTTCTTTCATAGCAATTATGCTCTGATCTAATAAATCTACTAGCATTACATCACCTTCCAATCCATAACAGTCTTACTATCTGATTCAATCTTATTACGCGACTCCTCATACCTCGTGCTTAAGTCACCACCATTATCTACAAAAATATTGCTTTTTCTTTTTTCAACATCTCGTGCAACATATTCAATATCTTTTTGAACAGTCTGCAACATTGATAAAATTCGTTCAAGTTTTGATAAAGGATCTTTAGAAAACATTAGCAATGCATCTAAATCATCTTTACTTTCAATTCCCTTTTCAACCTCACCAAAAGCTACCGATATAGTTTTAGCATCTTTTTTTATTCCATCTAACACCTGAATATTTCCATGAATATTGACCAAAGAATTACTTGCTGTCTCATAAAAATCCTTAACTTTATCAATCAAGTCCTCTATATCTTCGTCATCAATATCCTCATAATCAAGATGTGTTCCGATTTGCTCCAGTAACCTCTTTGCCTTTTCTTTTTCTGACTCAGCAACTTTAGATATACGTGTATAAATCTTTTCATATATTTCACGGATTTCTCGACGTTGTGGAATTGGATCATTTAACAAAATCTGTTCATCCGGTATTGCTAGTTTTGCTTTCTGAAGTTTGCGTACATCTGCATTAAATTCCGTTGCTCTAATAAACACCTGTGATGACTTCAGATTACCCTGAATAATATTGTAATACTGCGTAATCACATCTTTTACTTTTTCTTCGTTATTCAAGAGCATACTTACAAGCGAATTCCACTCTGGGCAATGTGAGTTTTGTACAGGTTTTTTCAGATTTTTAGCCATCAGATTTGTTGTCGGAATACCTTCAACTTTTGTTCCTGTAAATACACCTTGCATTATCTCTCGTATCATTTCAGTAGCAACCGCACAATCTTGATAATCTACTGATTGATTTTCAAAAATGTTTACAGTTTCAATAATTGTTTTTTTCCACTTTTCAACCCAGGTCTGAACACGATACACCATCATTGCTGAATTTTCAAAATTCCAGCTTCCATTTCCTAGTGTTACATATGCTAAAAATGCTTCTAACACACCCTGCGTTTCTCTATCTGCTGGCAAAATCGTCAATGCATTCTTGGCAGCTCTTTTCTGCCTTTCAAATCCTATAAAATCCTTTGTTGCTTTTACACGATTCAAATTATCAAGGGACACTCCCTCTACCTGCCAGTTAATTGCAGATATCAAGAATCTTTTATTTATTTCATCTCTAGCTTTTGTAATATTCACAACATCTTTTGTTGTAGCACCTACATTTAGTTCTCCACCATCAATCCAAATTTGTAATGTTCTCTGTCCAAGTAAAAAGTCCGCCATTGCTGGATCAACTTTCGGTGTAACAGGTTCTGGTGATGGCGTAATATCTGGACCAGTTTGTGGTTCTGTTATGGATTCTACTGGCGATTTAACCGGCTTATCACCTTTTCTCCCTGAAAACGTTGGAATTCCTAAATCATCAAAGAATCCAATTGGCATTCCACCTAAATATTTTGTGCCATTTTCTTCATACTCCAGATCTGATGCATTACCCCAAACTCTTATGAATCTTTCGACTCTATCTGCCTGACTTTCTTCAACTTGCTGATGTATATATGTACTTACATATAGACTTTCAAACGGGATATCATTAATCCTTTCAATCGCAAATTCAGGAAAGCTCTCCTTTTTAAAGAGATAATTTCTCATAGCCCTCTCAATAACATCTCTTAACAGATATCTAGGGGTTCTATAATCCGGCTGCAAAATGCACATGTACAGATTCGTAATTGCTTTTTTTGTAAATGGGAATAACGATAATTCCTTACCCTTTGCAATTTCTATTGTATCCCAAGTAGATTTTTCCTCGCCTCTATGAATAGGATACTCTTTCATGGATGCACCATTCTTAGCCCACTCATCTAGAATATCGCTACGCAATGACATCGCATTCAAATATCTACCTACAAATTCATATAGTGAATTCTGGTCTTCACCGAATACGTCATTTGGTATAACAAAGAACTGCGTTACTCTATCCTTATGGTTATCCATAAAGTTGACGTTAAAATATTTTTCAGTTGTTCCTACAATAGAGGAAATTCTACAAAGTTCTTGGCTATCATACATACCAGTATGTTCAGTAGTCAAAACATTCAGCAGTGCAACATTTACACCTGTAAACGCAGTAACATCCTCAATCAATAAAGTGAGATTTTTCCCTTGTCTTTTAATCTCTTTTCTAATTTCAACAAAGACCTGTTCAAAGTCTCCCGGTTCCAATCCAGCACATGTCTGAATAACCTTATTTACCAGTGTGTTCATATAATCAGCTAATTTTTCTGGCATTTCATCATCAGCAAGAATGGCATTTGCCATTTTCATAGCATTTTTTGCTGCACCATTGGTAAACATGTCATCACAAAAATTAACATCCACTTCAAAATCTGAAGTTTCAAACAATGCCATTACATCTCTGCTATCACCAGTTTCATTTTCGGCTACTTTTTGATAAATACGATCAATCGCCCCTTCTTCCTCCATTAGCTTTAACTGAAACTGTTCGTATTGTAAGAGTTCAACTAATCTCTTCTTTTCGTTATTACTTAAAATCTCATCATTTTCATCATTTTTGATTTCAACAATGAAATTTTGATATATCATATCTTTAAGCTTCTTATTATCAATCGTTGATGTAGCTCGCACCAACCTATCATACACCGCTTTATTCGGTATATTGGCAACTTCAGGCAACTCCAGTAATTGCTTTATTGTTCCTTTCAAACTGTTGTCACTTCTGCGAACAAAAAGAACAACTTCATTTTCTGGAGCCGCCTGCTCCAGTCTAGCCGCAAACCATCTAATAAGGTGTGATTTTCCAGCACCACTTGAACCTATCACTATAATAAACTGATGCTCATTTTCAGTATTTAAAACATATTTATTAAATACTTTCTCTTCGGACATAACTTTGTCTGTTTTACTATCCCACTTTTTTCTTATATGTATATTTTGAACAGGCACATGAGTAGCTAAGAAATCAGCTTGTGTACTCGTAACAGTATCAATACGAATTACTTCACCTATTCTATTTTTGGCCATTTCTGAATTCATAAACTATCTCCTTACTGTTACATGCGTAACTGTTGATTTAATTGGATGTAATTCTGCTTCATATAGGAACCACATATCACCACTATCAAGCTTGTGAGATAATTGGATAATTCCTTCATCATGTAATGCTCGTAAACCACTTGACATAGCAAGATTGATTTTCTTATTTCCATCAATATCTGATAATCCTATTTCAGCATACGGCTTTATTGCAGCCACAAAATCAGTAAATGTATACTCTTCACCCTTTTTTATGTTACACACTGCTAAAACGGCTTTTAGGTATGTATACATGTTAGGCAATAAAAGCATATCATGCAGATTTCCCAGTCCTAAATACGTAGCCCAGAATCTCCAAGCTCTCATATCATCTTCATATACTGGTATGCCTATAACTTTAGACATGTGTTCTACTAATGCGGCCTCTGATACACCCTTGAACTTAAATACTTGTTCATTCATCGACATATATTCTTTTGACACTTTAAAGAATAATCCTTCCGATATTGCACCTATATTGCTCACAATATATTCTCGCAGCGAATCATACGATGATATACACTTAGAATCCACTGCTAATGATATATCACCTTCTTTTACTGAAATAAGTCCTAATTGTTTTGCAGCATCACGAACTGTTCCAAAATATTTGGTTGATCCACCTAAATCCGATGGTTCCAATAATTCTCGCAAATCACTCTTCTGCATGGTTCTGCTCTTAATAGCTTGACAAAGAGCATATACTCTTTCCGGAATTGCAGATGTTTTCATTCTATCTTCAAACACATTCTTACATCCTCTCTATTAAATATTCTTCTAATACCGGTCCATCAACAATTGATGATACCGTTTTGCCTATTTCATTACAGAAAATATCCTCTTTAAAAACATGTAGTAATCGTATTTCACCAGTTAGCAGCGTTTTCCGCATTCTACTAATTTTTTTATACACTTCTGTATCCTTATTTCCATATAAAACAACAGCATCTCCTGCAAAGAAATAATAATCTCCATGTTCAACCAACCGAACAAACTCATTCATTCCCAGCAAATTTACATCTGTCCATTCTGAAATACTATTTAACAAATTAAAATAACTGCTTTGGTTATCATCATTTATAATTACAGTTGAAAATCCTCTATTAATTACACTGCCTATTAATTCTGTATTATCAATATCAGCAAACAAGACAGCTTCCTTAGAACTCGCAAACATATTATTTAGCTCTACAGAAAACTTTCTTGTTGGCGCTGGAATTTTCTTTACCAACTCAAATCTATTTGGATCTGAATCAACAATATTATTATGATTATCGCATCCAGCGCAATATTCAGAAACCATACTATATGTAGAATTAAAGAACATTTCTGACCAGCACATTCGCTTTCCAAGCTTAACAGAACGACTCATCGTCTTGAAATCTCTTTCATTTTTACTCCATTCTTTAGTACGAACCTCTTCTATCAACAGTTTTGTATCTTCCGTAATCTGCAGTAATCTTTTATCCAAAATAGATACTCTGATAAAATACACCTGTGTCTGAGGATCTACGACCATATCTAAAATCTTAATCAAACTGTATCTTCTTAATAGAAGAATTACATAGATATTCCACTTTTGATCAACTGTACTAGCATCCTCTGCATAATCCACACTGTTATAATTAGGCTTAACAGATGTATCTAATGTATATGAATCTATTCCTCTTGTGGAAGTATGACTATTAAGCATACTCTCCCATCTTCCAAGAATTTTGTCACTTCCAAGAACTTTGTCAGTCATAACAAATGCCGATTCCAAATCTTCTTCTGGATATACACACATTACACTAAGACATGGAAGACCGTCCCGTCCTCCTCTGCCTAATTCCTGATAGTAAGCATTCGGATTATCTGGAACATATAAATGCAAAACAGTTCTGACATCACTTTTGTCTACTCCGACACCAAACGCAGAAGTTGCAACTATAATATCAAATTTATTCTCTGACCACTCATCTATAATGCGAGAACGCTCATCAGACTTCGTTTTACCTGTGAAAGTTTCAACATTGGTAATTCCTATATCTGCTGCCATTTCCTTAATTTTTTCAGCTTGATCTGGTCTCATTACATAGACTACCATTGGTCGAGGTAAACATCTCAGTAAATCTCTTGTTTTTTCATTTTTGTCTCGATATGAAGTCGCTGCCACTAACTCAAATCTTGGTTCTCTTCGTAATGCGTCACAACGAATTTCAATCCATTTATCACCAGTTGCAAACATACTCTGTAAAATCTTGACTGTGGTTCTTTCATATGTTGCAGATAATAATACTGTTTTAAGCTTAGAATTTTTTTCATATAAATTATTACGCCAAGGCTCCAAACACTGATAATCTACACGGAAAAAATTTCCCCATTCAATTACAATATGTGCTTCATCTATAATAAGGTTTTTTAAATATCCTGCATCGTTAGCACCTTCTATCACTTGTTTAAATACTTCATTCTTAATAAGTGCTTCCGGAGATATAAATAATAATCGTAGTTTTCTATTTTTAATTCTGTCGATTATGCTTCGCTTTTCATCACTTGCCAGATCGCTATAATAACAAGCAATCTCTGATTCAGATGCAACTCGAATATTATCCTTTGCAACTCGAACTTGATCCATTGCCAAAGATACGGTTGGTACAACAGTAATTGTCAGTCCATCCTTTTTTTGATACGCCATTGTTTGCGTAATTAAGCTTTTTCCTCCCCCTGTTGGTAAAGAAACTAACGCTGTATACCCGTCCGGCATGTTTAGTGCACCATTAACAGCAAGTTTTTGACGTATTGATTTGAATTTCTGGAACCCAGTTAAACGATATATATTAGGTGTAACCCCAAGAAAATATCTTTCATCTTTTTCAGGTTCAACATAATCTTCCATGAATCCTTGCTTGATAATATCTACATTGAGATATTCTGGCAAATTTAAGGTTGCATAGCAAAGACCTTCTGCGTCAATACGAAGTCCATATTTATTATCTGTAATATCAATATCATTAGGTAATCGCACTGCTGTTTGAAAAACAAGCATGTAATTTCTAAGTGAAATCAATAAATCATCCAATGATATTCTGCGTGTTCTGTAAAAATTCACATATTTTGCCAACCTATATGCGGTCATATATCTATATTTTTCTATTCCACCCCTTGGACAATTATTTGTACTTATCCCACCTAACTCATTATCCAAAATCTTTTGTATGCACTCTTGAATCTGCTCTTTAATCATGCGTCTTCCTCACCATAACAAATGCTGCTGCCTCAAGTTCAACTCTTGTTGTCCTCAGTGCCTCAAGCACTGTCTCATAGACCTGCTTTTTCTGTTCGATTTTTCCTGAATCTACACCAAAAAACTTTGCTTGTGCAACTTCCGCATTCAGTGTCTGTTCTATGCTGGCTGCTGCTTGTTTTAGATTGCTACTAGCCTTCATTTTTTCTTTTACCTGATTTTTTGCTATCTTCATTGATGTAGAAACAAATGTAACCCACTTGTTTTCTGGATAAGTTTGCCTAAACCATTCTATATTTGAACAACCATATCTTTCCTTAATATGCAATCCATCGGTTTTTACTGATCTTCTGCCTAGATGCACTACATCTCTTCTAATTTCAAATGTTGATTCTCTTGAAATTGTGTCAATAAGTTTTAACACCTTATCTACAGGTACATGCTCATACTTTTGTGTACTGATAGGAGTTATTACCTGATCAGCAGAAACATAACTCTTATATTGTCTTATCGCAGTTAGAGGAATTCCATTCTCCAACAATAGTTGCTCGTTTGGATACAAATTCCAAGTATAAACAATTCCTCGCCAATCAAAGTCTGCCTCAACTTCAATAGCTGTACATGTTCCTTTGTACGAATTCATCGCATTATCTACAATACAATCAAAAACTTCATCACCAGGAGCGAAGAAATGTAAATAGTCATTTTCAATAGATAATTCTCGATTAAAAGTTCCTACAATCTCCCTGTTACCTGTAGAAGTTTTATTTCCAGTTTTTTCTTCATATAATTCCCTAATCCTTCTAGAAAATGCATTTGATGTACGATTTACATATTCCATCCAATTAGGTGGTATCAACATTGAGTTTTCTGCTGACTTTATAGAAAATGAATTTTCATTAAATCTCACAATGCCATTTTTATTAAACTGACCTTTCAATCCTGCAAGACTAGCCCATCCCATCATTGTATTGGCAAACAATTCATTCTCATTAGATGTATAGTAGTGTAAAAGTCTTTTTAACTCCTGATTGAGTGTTGCATAAATAAATGCAGCCGAATCGAAATGTTGTTCTTCTCTCACTTCTTTTTCCATTCGTTGTGAAGATTCTATAATCTCATTAATTGCATTAGAAATACCATATCGGAAATCACTTGTTACTGCATGAATAATGCTCTCATTGATTTCATTCATAATGATTTCCAATCCACTTAAAGACTGAGTAAAGATATTCAACCCTTTGTTCCAGAAATTATATAATTCTTCTTCCAAAGTTTCTTTTGCATAAGTTACAACCGAACATACATCTTTATCTGCAGGTCGTCCTAATCTGTCTAATCGCCCTATTCTTTGTTCAATGGCATTTGCATCCCAAGGAAGATCAATATGAATTACAAAGTCTGCTCCCTGAAGGTTTCTACCTTCTCCACCAGTCTCATCACAAAGGAGTATTTTGCATTCATTATCATTCTGAAAACGATAAATACTTAATTCCAATTCTTCTTCATTCATATTTTTGTTAAAGAGTGCTATTTTGTCCTCGCCAAAATATGCTCTCAATACTTGACCATATTTTTCAAATGTCTCGGAATAATTTGTAAATACTACTACTTTTTCTTCATATATTTCTTGATCAATGAAATCAACTATTCTAAGTATTCTACTTGAATAGTTATATGGCTCTGCTAATACTGCATCAAGCTCTTCAAGCATCCAATCTTCTGCGCTTTGCCATTCCTTTGCATTTTCTTCTACATCCTGATTAATATCTAAGCCGCTATTTCTTTGCTGTTCAATCTCCTTATTAAACGCCCAAGATGAGCTAAAAAATGCTGTAAGTAACGGAATATAATGTTTTTCAAAATCTTGTGCAGAAATCTCCTGTCCGCTTATCCAATCAACAATGGCTTCATATGTTGTATGCTCATATGTGTTCTTATCTGGATCAAGCGTATATTCAATTTCTCTGACTGTTCTGTGTGGAAGTTCCTCTTCCATGTATCTACGTCTATTTCTGATAATATTTTTTTCAAGCTGATAATTTTCGCACACATATAAAAGTGCCTCTTGTATTGCGCACTTGCCAAAATCTTCACTATCCAGACTTATTTCTGATAAAACCTTATTGAAACCTTCGTCCTCAATCAGTTTAGAAATTCTTCTAAGACCGTTTTGTATATCATCAAACAAATCTGTACAATCTTCGTTTTCTAAAGGATTTTCACCATCTTCCAAAGTATCAGCAATATTATCTATATAATCATCAAAATCCTGTAATACAAGGTATGTACTCTTAGTAATACTTTTTTGTTTTTCTACAAGAGTTTGAAAGTCTTCTATTGAAAACTGGTCATATTTGTCAGGCATAATAAGTTGAAGTAATGCCAAATACTCTTCTTTCTTTTGTTGAACCGGAGTTGCTGATAACAGCAAAACATTCTCTGAACGCTTACTAAGCGAATGAAAATATGTATATAGCCTATTGTCTGCTAAAAGTTTATGAGCCTCATCCGCTATAACAAAGTCCCACCGACTGTTAATATATTCCTCAATATCTTCTTCCGCTATAAGTTCGACATAATTATCATTCACATTATTTCCTAGTATTATTTCAAACTTAATAAGTAATTCCGCTCTCCACTGTGGCACAAGAGGACGTGGTACTGCTATTAAAATTCTCTTATTTGAGTTATGTAATGTGTATACTTTTAAAACAGAGGCTGCCTCAATAGTTTTACCCATACCAACTTCATCTGCTAACATCACTCTGCACGTTTTTTCTTGTAAACAACGCATAATCGTTCTGAGCTGATGTTCTTTTAAAAATATCTTACATCCCGCTAATTCTTTGAATCCAAACACTGAATTATCAAGAATTTTTACAGTTTTACTCACGATATTTCTTCCAAAATACCACGCAGGATTCTGGAACTCATAAGTCCGAAGCTGTTCTGCCGGCGAAATTCTTCCACCATTGAAAGGTGCATCTATGGCATCTTCTCTAACCTTTATAACCTTATCTGTAAATTCTTCTTTAAGATAATAGTAGTACCATTCATCATCTTTAAGTGCAGATAATATCGTATATCTATTTCCTCTATAAGTAACATACGATTCACGATGCAAGGTACATCTCTTTACATAATCGTATGGCAATTCTGCTTTTTCTGGTATATTCTCATAATAATTTCTAAATCCAAATGGATCTAAAAATGCCACTGTTACATTCTCTGTAAAATCATCTGCTTCAATTATGCGACCTACAATAAAATTTCTTGGGTCTTCAAATTCTGCTATTGGACATCTTACGTACATTCCGCTTTCCAAGAGTCCCACCTCCCTTATATTTCAACCAATGATTTGTAGCTTTCAAGACACTTCTCTCTTACTGCACACCATTGACACCATATATTTGCTTCTTTGTCGTAGCTTGCATTTTTAAGATTCTCCGGTAAAAACTGTTTTTTCTCTGCCACCGTCAATTCATTAAATTTGCCAAGTAATACATTCTCCTGATTTTCATTTTCCAAATGCAGGTATATGAACTCTTCTTTCTTTCTCATCATTTCAGAATCAATATCTGTCACCTTGGGAAACTGTTTTATTTTTCCATCCTGCAACGCTTGATGAATAATTGCATTCTTTGTATTCGATTTAATATCTGTTATTTCAGATTCATTTAAGAATCTAAAGTATCGACTCAAGCGTTCTGCCGAATCATCCAGTGCAGCATTCATTATTGCCTCTGTGGCAATTTGACCTTCCAATTTTCGACGTACAGTGTTTGCTAATATTATCTCTAGGTATTTTGTCTGCAAGAACCTATCTTGGTACTGAGTTCCATTTTCTATTAAGGACTCTAATGCAAATCTATATCCACATATGCGTCTTCTAAATCCATCTAAATCCACAAAATTGCTTGTGTTTTTGCCCAAATCAAATGTTAGGTTCTGTTTTTGACGAGCCACTGTTGTATCATGAATATTTCTCTCTGTCTTAACCCCCAACAGCTTCAAAACATAATATAGTTCATTTTCTTTATCATCATCATTTTTTATAAAACTCAGCTTGAACTTACATCTGTTAAATTCTAATCCGTAAATCAAGGCATATCTTTTAAAATGTTTAAATTCTTTTCTTGATTTCACATAAACCTGATATTTCCAGTCTAATGGTTCATATGCTTTTTCAAAAAACTCTATAGTCAACGGCCACGGAAATTGATCTTCTCTTTTTACATTCATGTCAGCATCAGATACACATGCAAAATGGTAGATTATGTCTGGCTCCTGTATTGAACTTTTCAATACATCTCCGTCAATCTGCTGGAAATCTCTGACAATCCAGTTCGCACTATCCCCCTTCTGGCTTTCCTGCTTTAGATAATACGCCATTGTATCCTTTAAACAATCAAATGTACTGGTTGTCTCAATTTTTTCAACTTCTTCCAGTCTAGCTAATAATCTCAGCAAAATATCCTGAAATTCCGTTTCCGCATCCGCTGTTGGTAAGATTTGTGTTTCTACAAAATCCTTTAGTTTTTCATAAAAATGCTTAAAATTATTATCCTCATTCTCGAAGTCTTCATAAAACAATTTTGTTATCGTGTTAAGTGTCTCAAGAGCTTCTATCAACTCGTCTATTTCATCTGATTCAACATTAAAATATGATACCTTCTCCAATTGTTCGTTATACTCTATTTTCCCTTTTTCCAGCTTGGTTATCTGTTTTTTCAGCTTTTTCAGCAAATCAATTACACCATCTGTCTCGCTATCACCTTCCAGCTTTGTCGCCCTAGAAAAATAATTTCTTGTCTGATTAAATGTTGTAATTAATGAACCAACTTTCTTTTCATATAAGGCTCCTGAATATAAACATTCTGCAATATCATTCATATTCTCAATTTGAATACCACCATTTTCGCTGTCCCACATATTGGTAACAGCAACGAAAAAATGTCCAATCGGATATGCTAGGAAATGCCTTTCTCCAAATTGTTCTGGAAAATAGACTTTCAAAATATCATTTACAGAATTATTGGCAGAATAAAACTGCTCCTTCATATGTGAAAGTGCTGATCCTTTCTTATGTTCATCTGAATGAAAATCTTTAGCCGCCTCTTCATATATTCGCGCAACATATGCTGAAAATTCAGTAATGTTGTCAAACTCAACCACCTTAACGTTACTTATATCTTCGCTTTTTTCAACGAGAGTTCCATTTACCAATCTTCCAATTTGATCAGCAAGCATATTTCCTTCATAGCTCGGTTGTAATAATGTTGTTGGCTTAAATTCGTTATTAAACTGACTCTTTATATTCAAATCAAAACAAGAATAAACATCCAGCCAAGTTTGATATATCTCGTTATACTGTTGCTGATAATTAAATAACAGAACAACTCGCTTGTATTTTGAGACTTCTTCAATCATTGATAGAATTGTTGGCGTAAACTGATGTATGCCATGAATAACTACAGTATTGCAATCTACATTCTCTATTGATTTTGTCTCTTTACCTCGCCTTTTATCTTTTGCCACTAATGCTGTCTTAACAGCATTATCAATTTCACTTTCCGAAAAATTATTCTTTAATTGAAAAACTTTTGCATTCTCGCTACGTAGAATTGCATTATATGCTGCAACTAAATACATTTGTTCTTCTGTAATCTTTTTAATTTTAAGATTTTTTAATAACAACCCCATTTCAGCCATCAGTCGAATACTATCTAACAATGCACTCTTATTGAATCGCAGAGATTGCTTTATCTTCTTCCATCTTTCAGGTTCTATATTTGGCGTCACTTTATCTAATATGTTTGTCAAAATTGTGTACTGTTCAATGTATGTTTTTGTATCAAACCATCTCGGATATAGTGCTTCAACTAATTCTTCTACTGTGGCCAATTGCCCATTATCAAGTTCTCCATATACTGCTGCCAATCCATTTACCATTGTCTGTGATACACAGAAATGAGCGCAGTTTTTTATCGAATCCCAATAGGGTTCGTTATTTATTTCATATGGATTGCTGTAAGTATATATTGATAATGACATTTTATACCTCCATTAAATTCTGCCATGAAATCTTGCTCTTAGATTTTATATCCTTCATCCAAACAACATTTCTAATAGCTCGTGTTAATGCTACATACAATACTCTACTTTCTTCATTAACTCGTTCATTTTGTTCCTGAGATACATCATAATTAGAATTATATTTCTTATTTGGCTCATCACCAATTCTAATGCCATATGCAAGTTTCTCATTTTCTACATACACATCCAAATCGGCTTTCTTCATTGATGCAATATCCATACCCATATATGGCATAATCACACATCCATATTCCAATCCTTTTGCCTTGTGAACCGTAGTGCAAATCACTCGAATATCATCAGTTTCAACCTCAATATTTCGTGCAAGTTCTTCCTGCTTTGTCATAATATTTATGTGCATACTATGTTCTATTACATTGAGAGTTAAGTAATCTACACTATATGTTTTAATTATCTTCTCCAGTACTAATTCATAGTTTGCTTTATAGAATCTTTGCTCACTATCGATATCTGAATATTGAGACCATGGCTGACATCCTTCATAAATACTCCTCAACAACATTAAAATTGGTTGAACCTTAGTATCTGAAATTATCTGTTCCCAGGTTTTGCTCATCGTAGTCATGAAATACTGATTAAGTACTTCTGTCAACTTTGTACTCTGCTCCTCTGAACTCAGACCATGTAATCCTTGTATATCTAGCTGAATGCCTACATAATTTGAGTCTATCAAGTTAAAAAGATTAACTGGATCTCTCGGATTAAGCAACGAAAGGACCAATTTATACAGTTCCAGTGCCGGCATAAGTTGATACAAATCCCCACCTACTTGAGTTTCTATAAACTCACCTCGTACCTTTGCCTCCTCTAAGATATTATGAATCTGCCAATTATCTCTTACTAAGATAGCAATAATTCTATCTTTAGTAGATAATTTATGATGCTTGGACAAATATTTTATAACGTCCTTTTGTCTTGTGATTTCTGCAAAGAGTTGTTCCATTCTCTGCTCATCGCCATCGTACTCTAGTTTCGTCACTAACTCATGTGAGGATATATATGTATCAATACTACTGGTCAGAGAATCTTTTCTCCTTTTAAATGGCAGATATCCTTTTGCACCCATTTTAGAAAATACTGCATCAAACCTATCCAACAATCTCTTATCAGTTCTATAATTTATCGTGAGTGAAAACTCTTCCCACTTCTCTTTATCCGTTCTAATTAAGTCGAATGCACTAATTGTCGCTCCCCTGAAACGATAAATACTTTGCTTTAAGTCACCAACTACAAACAACTTCGTATTCTTGATTACATTTTGTAGCTTCAAGAAAGAATCAATCTGCACATCATCTGTATCCTGAAATTCATCTATGAATAGATACTTATATTTGAGTCCACATTTTTCTTTAAAAGCACCATTTACTGCATCATTCAGTAAGAGCATACTTTCTTTCAAATCAATTTTATTCTTTGAAAATATCTGTTCTTCGTATTCATTTTCAGCAGGTATCATAACTTTCATGATGATATCATTAAAAAACGGCCACTCTTCGAAAGTTCCCAGATTTTCTGCCTTAAGTTCCTTAATTCCATAGCTCTTATTATATAATTGCTGTGAAAAATGCATTAACAGCTTCCGGAACTTATGAATAGGCATTCTTAATTGTTGGGCAAAATTTGCATCTTCCTTTTGCTTTTCCACCAGAAAATCATTAAGATATTTCTCATATACTTGCTCTTTCGCATACTCACTTGAAGAAATTGCAAACTCTGCACCCAATCCATACTCCATAGCACTACTTTGTAAAACAGCTTTTGCAAATTTATGTATGGTCGAAATTTGCATTAAATCTACAGCCTCTATTTCATAGAGCACTTTTTTGTTTTTTGTGAGAATATAACAATTCATGAAATACTGCTTAAGCCTTACTTTCATATTATCAGCAGCTTCATTAGTAAAAGTTACCATTGCAATCTCGTCTACAAGATTATTTACAAATCGTTTTCTACTCATGCATAAATAGGCAATACGAGATACCATTGAATATGTTTTACCCGTTCCCGCACCGGCTTGAACAAGTACATTTTTATCACCTTTTGCATGTTCGACCTTATACTGATCAAAGTTCCAGCTTGTAGAATTTGCAATTTCTTCAAGTATCAATTTTTGTTGCTCTGTATATTGTCCCTCTACAACAATTTCAGTGCTTTTCAAATCTATATCATGCGTATAGATTTCAAAATTAAATATTCTGAATGGCCCAGATATACAGTTAAAATCATTCTTTTCATTTGTTTCTGCAAGTCGCACATTCCCTTTGTCAGAAACGATACCTCTTGAATTAAACCCCTCTTCTAGCTTTTTGCAAACTGATAGCAAATCCATTTCACTCTTAACAAATACAACAACCTTTGTTCCGGCAAAATACATTTCAGCCAATTCGTCTGAATCCATTTCTGTCAAATCATTATTGAATACTTTCAGTAATGAATATACATCAGAAACTTCTACGATTTGATCATCCTTTGCCTTATATGATGGTTCAAAATGCTGTCTTACAACAGCCATTGCTTTTTGCTCAAATGGAGTGCTATTCAACGGTTTTTTCTTTATAAATGCGTTTGATATCTTCTGACCTAGCTTGGATGCTGAATTCAAATCATCCGAAAAAATAGTAAAGTCCTTAGAAGATACGATATCTAGCCTTACATTCCTATATTCTTTTTCTGATATAAATGGATAACATACCATTGATAATACAACGGGACTTATTCCAAACTGGTCATTCAAAAAATTCAGCCAATCAAATCTATATCCTCTTGCCTGTTTTTCTGGAGAACCATAAATTTTTGACTCTCCTTGAATCACGATTTCGTCAGGACCTTTCACATCAAAGATGTACTGTGCTTGCCATCCCTTTACTTCAATGACCATAATTCCAACATTTTTAATAAGTAATGCGAAATCAAATTCACGATCATCAACCACCTCTCTATGATTGTAGACAACAACATCGTTAGGCAATAATGAAGACAGTTTTTCCCACAATAATGCTTCACCTTTATATTCAGTTGGCTTATTATCTATCATTAATGCCATAACGTTTTATTCCTCCTAAATTTCAGTTTTTAGTAAGCTTATAAATTCTTCTATATCTTTCGCTGTTGTATACTTATTTATAGAGACTCTAAGAACTTTAGTAACCTTGTCTGCCAATCCAAGTGCCTGTATTACATAAGATGGTTCTCCTGCACTACAAGCTGAACCTGTCGATAAAGCCACTTCTTCACTAATCTTCTTAATGAATCTTTCATTATGAAAATCAGATTTATCTACTACCAGGCTCACAATTCCTGGTAAACGTTTTGCTACATCTACCGTTGTATGAATTCCATCAATCGATGAAATACCTGCAATCAACATATCATCCAAGCTTTTGATATGTGCTTCATTCTCCTTAAGATCTCTAAGTGCAATTTCAGCAGCCTTGCCAAAACCTACAATATTATGAACAGCATGTGTACCTGCACGAAATCCAAATTCCTGCTCTCCCCCATGCATAAATGCTGTAATAGGCGCAATTCCATAAGCATCAGATTTCATAAATGCTGCACCAATTCCTTTAGGTCCGTATATTTTATGTGCCGAACAAGAAGCATAGTCGATTCCCATTCTCTTAACATCTATCTCTGTCTTTCCTAAGGCCTGTGTCAAATCAGAATGAAGTGCAATATTATTCTTCTTACATATTGCAGCCACAGTTTCAACGTTACTTATGGTTCCGATTTCATTATTCACATAAAGCATAGACACAAGTGCTGTATTCTCTTTGATGGCAGAAGAAATCTCTTCAATATCAATCTCTCCATCAGAGTTGACTCCGACAAATGAGGCTTCGTATCCTCTATCCACTTTTTTCTTTTCACCAAATAAAGATGTAGTAGGGTCATTATTTGAATACAGCTCGCCATTCAAATATTTGCAAGTATTCAGAGTTGCCTTATGTTCTACAAGAGATGTAATGACGTGATTTCGTCCATCTCCATAAAACTTTCTGTAGTCCAAATATCCTTTTATAATAAAGTTGGAACTTTCCGTTGCACCAGCAGTAAAAATTATTTCCTCTGGTTCAGCTCCAAGTAATTTAGCAACCTTCTCTCTTGCTTCTTCTACTGCATTTTTTGCATTGGTTGCTTTGCAATAATACTTACTAGATGGGTTTCCAAACTCCTCACTCAAATATGGAAGCATCGCATCTCTAACTTCCTCATCAATAGGAGAGGTTGCACTATTATCTAAATAAATCATTTTATCATCTCCGTTCAAAACTCGTTTCTTGATAATTGACCCTTAATTAGTTTTTTTATCAATGAAAAACCTTGATATGACGCATACCCAGTAAAAGTACCACCAACTAACCAATCTTTTACATCAATTTCTGTTTTATTTAGGATTTCTTTAAAGTTGTCGTAGCCAGTTACATTATTATCATATACTTCAGAAAACACCCCAAATAATGTATTAACACCAATTCCTTTACATATATTATATGAGCTGTTATATGAACCATCATCGTTGAAACATTCTGGCCATCGTTCCTCTACACATTTCCACACATTCTCAATCACGCCGCATATATCATAAACAATTTCTTCGTATTTTTCTGCGCATAATTGATTATTCAACTTTAATTCGCAATACCTATCAACTATTGGTCGAATACTTCTAGAGAACGCAATTATTGATATGGGTTGTTCATTTCGATTTCCCACCTCATCAGCTTGAATAATAAGACCATACCATTTACTTGTAGGATTACCATTTAACTTGTTTGATACCTCCATTGAAATAGCCAACTTGATGTCATCATCAACTTCACAGCATTCACTATTATCCATCGCAGATTTAGTTTTCTTGTTCTTTAATGCTACCGCTAAGTCTGTTCTAACTTTTTTTCCTTTACTATTAAGATTAATGAACGCGTCAATTTCAATCAAATCATTTGGATCCTCGATAACCATAATAATTACCGGCAAATCAAAAGTTTCATTTAGCTCTTTGTATCTATTAATACTATTTTTTGAGTAACCTTCTTTAAGGCACTTCATGCCTTCAATTCTATGTTGTCCATCCACAATTCTAATCTTATTTTTAATTATGAGATTGGTTCCATCATATTCATAATCATCTTTCCCCATAGCAGCAATAATAGCAGATGGCAGTATCGGTTTGCTTTCTGTCATAAAATATTTAGCAATCTTTCTATAATGTGCCGGCATTGGAGGACGTTGATAATCTGTTTCATTTGTCGCGTTATAGTGTTTGACTACAGAATACTTTTCTAGTTCTGATATCTTCATCTTGGTCATGTACATCAATACATTTTCTTGTTTTAACTGCAATGATTCAAACATTACGCCTCCTCCTTTCTAAGTAAAAATATTCTCTCTAAATCTTCTTGATTAAGACAATTTCTTTGTTTAATATTATTTATAACCACTTCGGACAATTCTAAACTATAATCATTCTTATGTTCTGCCAATTCTAACAATTTAATTAATTGACTATCTTCTAGACTTCGTCCAATACGATAGGTCGTAGAAACATATATAATTAATTCCAACAATTCAATATTTTCTTTAAATAAGTCCGTATCAATCGGTTTAATTCCATTTTCTACTTTTTTCTGAACACACGCCAACTCATTTCTTAGAATTTCTTTTGTTTTTTCCAACTCTAGTTCCAATGAAAAAAAACTAATTTTATTTCTATCTTTGGCTAATCTCAAAAAAATGTTATCAACGATACCTGAAATATCTATTTCAGGGTATTGGCTCAATGCATCCGCCTCATCTTGAATATCAATATATAACTTTCTTATACTCCTTGACATTTCAGATAAAAGTTCTGAATAATTCTTTTCTTTATCCGAAAAGAGATTCTTATACATCAAAAACAAGAACTGCCAAAAAACATCGCCATTATGTATATTGGTATGTATAATATTAGCGATTCCCTTTCCAAATTCAGATATTTCTCTTTCATCTAAATTTTGCTTATCCAAATTTATATATTCTTCATCCATAGTGTCAGTTTTTGCTTTATCGAGCTTATCAATAAGCCTATTAAATTTTTCAAGATTATCTTTCACATCAGAACTTATGCCAAAATGCATATCCGTCAAAAGCATAAACGACTCTCTAAGATCAATTTTACATCCGACTATTTTCTGTATAGGTACAGAAAATTTTTGAGATATCATAGATGCTGATATTTGTCTTATTTCCAAAATTTGATTATGCTCGCTTTTTTTCATGTGATTTTCTAATGATGCCATTTCAATATCAATATTTTGTAGCTCATTATGAATATTCTTCATCAGTCCACTATAAAAATCATTACCTATATTAAAATCATAATTTTTATAGAATAGCGAATGCTCAATTTCACCCCAGAAATAGTTTGTAAGAGACTTTATTTGCAATTCCACTCTTACTGGTTTTTCATTTTCAACCCATATACAATCCATTCGATATATGTCAAGATTGTTTTTTTGCTTCTCTGGTTGATTTTCTGTGCAAACGAAAAAATTCCCATCTTGTCTATATCGGAACGACCTATTCCCTATTCGCCTTTCATCTGGCATTCTATCAATTAGATGCTTATAAATTTTTACTTCATCTTGATTTAATAGACAAACAATTCTGACCCCTATTCCATCAGGTAGTTCTTCAATAAATTTTGCTGCATCATTATATTTCATCATATAGTTTTTTCTATAGATTTTTTCTGCAATATTGTTTGCATCTTTAGAACGTCCGCTAATAGTTATGCCCTTTACATCTTCTAGTAATTCATGCAAATAATGCTCAATTTTATCTATAATACATTTATATTCTTCACTTTTACTCAATAAAATCTTCGATGCATTTTCTATAAATTCATTTCGATTTGCTCCCATCTTTTCTCCTCTATACTGTATCTCCTTCTCCCAAAACCTGAAGAATATATTTATCCATATTTCCGGCATGATTGTACATATCCAATAATAGCTGACTGCCTCTATCAATGTGTGCCTTAACATATTGTGGAAAATATTCCTCATCAGTTAAATATCTTCCTTCAACCTGTTCAATAAGTACCTTAAAATATGTATCGTTATCGCCTGTAATAGTCTGTCTATTCAAATCCAGTCCATCTGAATCTGATTTGTAATCAGCAACAGATGTTTTTTCTAATATAGACCACGCTATGGCATGCTTTACCAATGTATATGGTTTGTAATTTGTTCTATTTTCTAGTTCCTCAAAGATTTCTTGTGTTCTCTTTGATGTTTTTAATCTAAATATCATTGGTTACACCTCAAAAAAATAATTATTCTTAATTGTAGTTCTGTTTTCGTTTTCGTCATTGATTAACAGATACTCTTTAGAAACATAAGGTTTTACTATCTTATAGTACTCCTCATTTATTTCTTCATCCGTAGACAGAATAATTACCTGATCACTAATATTAGGGAAGAACTTCTCTGAGATTTCTCTCCTATGATTTGCATCAATTCTCGCATACGGAGTATCAATAACAAACGGGATATTCTGTCCTGATATCTCAATTATCGCCCAATATAATGCCAAGATAAAAATCTGACGTTCTCCCTTTGACAATCTTCCCAATTCAATCTTCTTATACAATCGAATTGGTTCCTGCCAAAAATCAGATTCAGACTTATTTTTTAGTACATTTATTGAAGTACCGCCCAACATTTTGACTAATCGCTTTTCACCTTTAGTACCAATAAGATTTGTAAATTCCGAATTACCCAAATTCTTATATAGTGTCAAAAGTTCCTTGCCATTGTATTCCTCATCTTGATACAAATTGAAATCAAAATTCTTTCCAATTTCAATATGCGTTATCAAATTATTCTTTCTATAAATTGACTTCAGTTTTTGAACAATAGCCTTTTCAAGTTTCCTTCTTATACTCACAGTTTTCTCTTCTAAGAACTGTTCCATCATAGAAGAAATACCAGAGCTTAGCTCGTACACATGCCTATTCTGAGCATTTGATTTAAGAATATGCATAGCTTTATCTCTAGTTTGTTCTTGCATCTGCAATTCTCTATCAATTTCCTCTAATCTATGTTGTGAATCATACAGTATATTTGATAGGTCATCTTTTTTCTTTAAAATTTCATTTTCTCTCTGAGCAAATTCATTAATGTCCTCCTCGCTCATTGAGTTTTTCAAAATTCTATTAATTTCTGCTGTTCTTTCAGAAGCTGCCCTCCTTTTATTGACCATATCAACCATTGCTGATACATCGAAATCATCCAAAGACGATACAATTCCGTTTACTCGACCAATATCCTCCTTTGATAGATCAAACATCATTTCCATGTCTTCACGGAAGCCCTTTGGTCTAAATGTATCCAATAAATGATCCATTAACTGATCTACTTTGGCATCGGATACATCACCTTTTAGCAAATCTGATATTACATCCCGTTCCAGCTTACTTTGTACGTAATAAAAGATCTCACCTTTTTCTTCAAAATCTAATTGTGCCATAATAGGATCAGCGAAATCTCGCAGTATATAAAATGGCATCAGTCCTTCCACAAACAATTTAATATTTGTAAGTGCTTCAGTTTTTACCTTTTCAGCTTGAGCATACTCATCCTCTAGCTGTTTTTTCTCCTTACGTGAAATTCCTCCTGCATTTTTAAAAGCAGTCGCCAATTCAATAAGTTGAACATCAATGTTATCTAGTTCTCTTGTCAGATTACCTACTTCAATATTAAGATTTTCCTTTTCGGTTTCTAATGTTTCTATCTGATGCTTTGCAGATTCATATGTGTCATAGACCTCATCGTCATCAGCAGAATTATTCTTTGTCACATAGCCTCGTGTGAACTTACGGATAATTTCAAACACATCCATTCCGCACATGGTAAATACTGCATTTCTAACATATGTGTTGTACGCACTGGTGGAGAAAATATTACCAACCTCTTCTCCATCAAATAAAAAGAACTCAAACAAATCTGGAGGAATAATGCTACGCAAATAGTTCTCAAAATATGACAATTCCTGATCGTTCAGTAGCTTTCCATCCCTATCTACTGTGTACTCCTCTGTAAGCTTTTGATTGATGTAATCCCATTTTCTAGTTATCACATAATTTCTTATGCCACGTTCTATCTTAAGTTGCAGAGTTATCTGCACTTCTGCCTCAACGGCTTCCTGTTGAAATGCTTTTGAATTTATTAAATCCTTTATTTTGGAAATATAGTGATTGTTTACACCCACATATCCATATGCCAGCGGACCATATAATGCCACCTTAATTGCGGTAAAAAGCGATGTTTTTCCCGCTCCATTTTTTCCACCTATAAGAACAATATTCTTCTCTTTATCCGTTATCTCAAAATCAAATTCGTTAGTACCCTCATAGGAGCTGAAATTATATAATTTCACTTTATTGATTTTCATTTTCAATCTCCTCTATTATTTCATAGTGTAGCCATTGCTGATTTAGGAGTTTATCAATTCCTTCTCTAAGTATTTTTTGATTTGAATAATTCTTATTCTGATATACTGACAGCAACAGATTACGAACTAGTTCTTCAGGTACATCATTCTGTTTTGCCAATTTTTCTAATTCTTCAACTGTATCATTATCAATCAATGGCTCCTTATACTCGTACCAAGGCAATTTTTCACCGGTTATTTCTTTATACAAATCCACCAAAACTCTACGTGATAAATCTAATTCTTGATCCCATATTTCATCAATGGCTTTCAATTCTTCCAATGTAATCAATTCGTACCCCATAGTTTTCTGTGTCTCAAGCAGTTTTTTCAATATAAGTTTACGAGCTTTCCAGTTAAATGGGCCATAACCCATATTGCCTTGTTTATCACGATAAACGGTTCCATTTCTTCTTTTCTTTTCGCGATATTCTTCATTATCTCTAATACTCATGAGCCAACTTCTAAACTCTGCTAGTGGAATCAGCTCCCTATGTCCACTTTTTATAAATCCATTTAGTGACTTATCTTCCTTTACCACTGTACATACCCAACATCCAAAACGAGAGTTGCCACAGCTTTGTGTTTGTCCACCAGCGTGAATACCAGCAAAAGGGCATTCTCCGCTATCTGCATCAGCATATAAAGAAACCAATTCACTATTATCTGAGCCCCATGGAGTTTTTCCACCATCGCATCTAAGCAATACATCCCATACATCTTCAGTCGTTAATTCAACTATCGGATTATATACATATGCATCTTGAATTGTCTCATGACGATTTAAGAGTCGATTAGCAAGTTCTCGTCCCTCAATTCTCCGCTTTCTAGCAATACTTTCTGCTTTTCTAACTCCAAGAAGTACAACTACCTCTTTCTCCTCTTCATCTATAACCTTCTGTATAAACTCACCACTAGGATTTATTTTTAATCTATCTGTACACCATCTAAATGTTCCATTCATTCTAGGTGTCGGAAATCCCCTTCCAATAACATTCGCCCAAAACGAATTATTGGGTGGGGGAGTGACCATTACTGATTTTATAGGCAGTCCATCTCTATCAGCTGCTTTTCCTAATAACTCATTCATTTTGCTTAAATAAATCTTGATAAGCGGATTTTCAATAAGCGTATCAGAAGATACAATATATACATTCTTATGTCTTTCTTTTGAATCCAATCCTAATAGCATTTTATATACAAGCTCAACGACCGTAGTAGAATCTTTACCTCCACTATATCCAATAACCCATGGTCTATCATCCGATTTATATACATACTTAATTTCATCAATTAACTCTTCTAACGTATTCTCGTTAAAATAACTATTTGTCATCATTATCACCTCTTTGCTGAGCCACTTCATTCAGTAATCGTAAGCTAAGCTCCTTTTTAGTGTCATCCATTGTTTCAACGACATTTAATATCTGCTGTTCATAGCTGCTTTCCTCAGTGATAAGTGTTTTTCTACCAATAAGTTCATCTAAAGAAATCTTGTATAAATCAGCTGCACCATGCAAAAACTCCACATCTGGTGCCGTGGTATTCCTTTCTATGTTACTCACTATTTGTTGTGACAAATTGAGAGCATTTGCCAATTGCTTTTGTGTATATCCATATTTTTTTCTTAATTCAGATAATCTACTTCCAATTTCCATAGAAATGCCCACCTTTCCAGTTGTTAATTGTACTATAATTGGGCAGTTTTCACAATAAAACTTTGTATTACAGCCCCTTGACTAACAATATTTTTGTATTATAATAAAAATACAAATATTTTGTTAGTTTAGAATTAAATAAGGAGGATTAAAACAATGTTTATTTGTAAAATCTGTAATGAAGAATACGATGAAAGTATGCGTTTTAGTCGTGATTCAAGATATTGTAAGAAATGCGGTGAAGAACACGCTGAATACCTTTCGTATAGACGCCATACACTTGAAGCTTTACGCTCTATGCCACTAGAAGCAAAAATTATTCAGACAAAATTTCTCATACAGCAAGCAGTTAGAACTTTTGGAGAAGAACATTGCTATATCTCTTACTCTGGTGGAAAAGATTCAACTGTATTATCACACATTGCCAAACAACTATATCCGAACATATTGCATTTATTCGCCAATACAACAAACGAATATCCAGAAACACTAAAACATATTCAATGGGAACTCAAGGAAAATCATACAAATATCATTATTGTATACCCTGTAGATTCTAGTGGTGAAATATGGGATTTCAAAAAGGTAGTCGAGAGATATGGATATCCAATGTTTTCAAAGCGTGTTTCAAATGCTATTAGAACTTATCAACATGCCAAAACTCCTCGTACTAAACAAAACTCTATCGACTATATTGAACGCAATTTCAAAAAATATCAAAATTATATTGACCTTCCAATTTCTGATAAATGCTGTGACAAACTAAAAAAAGAGCCTCTTCGTCGCAAGGCAAAAGAACTTGGGATGAAATGCGTCATTTTAGGAATTCTAGCATCAGAAAGTTATCAACGAGAAAAAGCATGGCTAGAGCATGGTTGCAATGTTTTTTATAAATATAAAGATAATCAAAGCAAGCCACTTTCTTTTTGGACTGACAATGACATCAATGACTACATCCAAAAATACAATGTAAAAATCCCTGACTTATATAATATGGGATATACAAGGAATGGTTGTATGTACTGCGGCTTTGGTGTTCAATTAGAATCCGTTGACAACAATCGATATAAAAAACTTCACGAAACCCACCCTCTACAATATGATTATTTTATAACTAATTTTGGTAAATTAATACTTCAATTCGATATTACTTTGTAAAAAGTAGTTATATTTATATAAAATCCGATGATGATTTCCTCCTCTGACAGTCTTCGTAAATCATCATCGTTTTTTTATTCAAAAGGACGCAGGCAATAATCACTTACCCACGTCCCACAACATATCCTTTCAGCAACTTAAATTTATCTGTCTATCTACCCTTGCGCCTATCCATCTGTCCCCGATTTATCATCGTATCCGTCACATTCTTTTTCCCATCCTGCTTTGCCATATATGCCTCAAAAGCATCAGCTCCATAAACCGGCTGTTCCTCAGCAACTACAGCTAATCGCCCAGGAGAGAGCTGTGATGTTTCTCTTTCCGATGTTCTATAGTTTTCCCTATTTTCTGCCTTTGACTCTTTCCTGCGATCTTTTAGTTCCTGCATGCGTCTGTCCATGACATCCAGCCGAAGATTATCTACTTTGTCTATGGCGGCATCGAGATGAAGTTCCAGCCCGGTATAAACTTTCTTCTGCCACTCCCATGGCTTGCGGAGAAATGACTGGTTATCACGGGCTATATCATCCTGCACATAATCCTTTTTCTCCCTGCCAGCAAGCACGCGAAAGCTGTCTGCGATCTGACGGTTCGCAGTTCTCATACCTTCTGAAAATCCATCAATTCTTGCAAGCGTCTGGTCTGTCTCATGGATTCCCTCGCGTACTTTCTCACGGATTGCAGACAGCTTTTCCTTTACCCCTAAGAAGTCAGCTACTTTGTTCAGTGCTTCCTTTCCCTTCCGCTTGAAGCTGCCTACAATCTCTGCAGCCTTTGTCTTCATATCATTCTTCGCCTCAAGAAGTTTCCGTTTCATCTCATTGCATCGTGACTGTGCCTTATCGGCCACATCTGATAAGACCTCTTTCAGACTCTTTGATACCTGTTCATCACGCATCGCCTGCATTTCCTTACGCATCT
>OGXW01000477.1_pt1 | contig 29944 bp, 30 predicted proteins | sample 1576341 | NCBI WGS metagenome assembly OGXW01 (sample SAMEA3541592, study PRJEB24748) | human gut metagenome | biome: human gut; feature: human-associated habitat; material: faeces | place: China | collected 2012
AAAGAGGATACGGTACAACACTTGGTAATTCTTTAAGAAGAATCATGCTTTCTTCATTACCGGGTGCGGCTGTCAGCCAGGTCAAGATTGATGGTGTGCTGCATGAGTTCAGCTCGATTCCTGGCGTAAAGGAAGACGTAACTGAGATCATCATGAACATCAAGAATCTTGCAATCCGCAATAACAGTTCTACGAATGAGCCGAAAGTTGCATACATTGAATTTGAAGGCGAAGGCGTGGTCACAGCAGCGGATATCCAGGTGGATTCTGATATTCAGATTTTAAATCCGGATCTGGTAATTGCCAATTTAAATGGCGGAGCAGATTGTAAGTTATACATGGAACTCACCATTACAAAGGGCAGAGGCTATGTCAGTGCAGAGAAGAATAAGACCGAGGATACACCGATCGGTGTGATCGCTGTCGATTCTATCTATACACCGGTGGAGCGTGTCAACCTTTCTATCGAGAATACACGTGTTGGTCAGATTACCGATTACGATAAGCTGACACTGGATGTATATACGAACGGTACCTTAGAGCCGGATGAGGCTGTCAGCCTTGCGGCAAAGGTATTGAGCGAGCATTTAAGCCTGTTCATCGATCTGTCTGAGGCTGCACAGCAGGCAGACGTTATGATCGAGAAAGAGGATAATGCGAAGGAGAAGGTTCTTGAGATGAACATCGATGAACTGGAACTTTCCGTTCGTTCTTATAACTGTCTGAAGAGAGCCGGAATCAATACCGTTGAGGAATTGACGAACCGCACACCGGAAGACATGATGAAAGTTCGTAACCTGGGACGTAAGTCTTTAGAGGAGGTTCTTGCAAAGTTAAAAGAGCTTGGACTTCAGCTGAATCAGGGAGAAGAGTAGGCAGAAACAGTAAGACCGAAAGGCATGGAGTATGTCGGGAGCCAGACAGGAATGAATCTGTGTGATTTGTTCCGGCGCGAAATGGTTCGCGCGGCATCGGGTGAGTAAGACCAAAAGGCATCATCGGATGTACCACATCAATGGAGGAAAAGAAAATGGCAAAGTATCGTAAATTAAGCAGAACCTCTAGCCAGAGAAAGGCTTTATTAAGAGGTCAGGTAACAGCATTATTAAACAACGGCAAGATCGTTACAACCGAGGCTAAGGCGAAGGAAGTTCGCAAGATCGCTGAGGGACTGATTGCTATGGCAGTAAGAGAGAAGGATAACTTTGAAGAGGTTACTGTTAAGGCTAAAGTTGCCCGCAAGGACAAAGATGGCAAGAGAGTCAAAGAAGTTGTAGACGGTAAGAAAGTAACCGTATACGATGAAGTTGAGAAGACCATCAAGAAAGATAAGCCTTCCCGTCTTCATGCTCGTAGAGAGATGTTAAAGATTCTTTACTCTGTAACAGAGGTTCCGACGGATGCTGCCGGTAAGAAGAAGAACACCAAGGAAGTAGATCTTGTTGCGAAGTTATTTGATGAGATCGCTCCGAAGTATGCAGATCGTAACGGTGGTTACACAAGAATCGTCAAGATCGGTCAGCGTAAGGGTGATGGCGCTCTGGAAGTACTGCTTGAGTTAGTATAATCAGATCGATTTTATAAAAAGAGAAGAAACCGCTCAGATGATGTCTGGGCGGTTTTTTATTTCATAGGAAATACCGTGATACATTCATGTGTGAAAGTGGAACTTTCCTATGAAATAAAAAACGCTCCGCGAGGATGCGCAGCTCGCGGTAAGGAAAACATCGCTTTGCGAACCGCTCGCGCGCGGAGAATCTCACAAGCGAGATTCTTTTTTAAGTAGAAAATAGGAGAGCACGGCTTTCTGACTGTGTAATCCGGTGTTTCATCCGATATATATAAGGAATAGGATCGTAAAATTACAATGAAGGAAAAGGAGATTTTTCTGTATGGACAGAGACGACAACAGAAAAATGGATGAAGGATTGCAGGGAAATGAGAAGATCGAACAGGCAATCAGAGAACTCCAGCAGGCACCGTCTGGTGAGGAACTGGCGCATACACTTACGGTAGTGCGCAGACGCATGAAAGAAGGCGGACAGTTTATTGTGGCGGTGGAACCGCCGCGGGGAGATGGAAAAATTCAGATTCAGGCAATTCAGACGGCAGATGGGCAGCAATGGTGGGCGGCATTTACAAGCTTCGAGGAAGAATTAAAGGGGAGTGGGAGCGTAATGTCCACATTCCTTTCGGATATGGAAAAGTTATTCACAGCTGCATTGGGGACAGAAGGGATAAACGGTGTTATCGTAAATCCCTGGAACCGCACATTGATGATGGACAAGAATCTGATCCAGATTGTGTTGGGAAATCAACATTCCTGACTGTAAGATCCGGCATTCAGGTCCGATATATAGAGAAAGACGTTCAGAAGAACAGGGGGAATGAGTTATGGCGTTTGGGATTGCATTTGAAAATGGGATCAGATACGACGGCAGGACGGGCGGAGAAGCGCATAAGCCCAGAACAGACCGCATGGAAAAAGAATTTAAGCTGGAGACGGCACCTTACAGTGGATTGGCGGAGAATGGCATGATTTGCTATAAGGGGGTTATGTTTACCTGTGATACCGAGAATAACCGGATCTGTCTGGGAGATACGACCGATCTGAAGAAATGTATCAATATTCCGCTGGCGGGAGGCGGAAGTCTGCTGGTCAACAGGGACAATCTGGACGAGCTTTCCAGGGCGATCGGAATGTTTTCGCCGGAGGATGTCAAGCGCATTATGCAGGCAATCGCACAGGATACAAAGGTACAGCAGATGCAAAAGGAACTGGACGATGAAAAGAACAGCATTGGTAATTTGGCAGCCGGTGAATAAAGTCTGGTGTTGAAGAGCTCAAGAGAGAGGAGAGCGTGGATGAATGGATATGTGATAGGGTTGGTAATACTGATTCTGCTGGTGCTTGCAGCTTCTGTAGCAGCCTCTGTGATCTAGGATATCGACTATAAGAGACAGGTATCCGGAAAGAGACAGTTTCGCAAGCTGGAGGATGGAAAACGCATATCGCATGATCTGCGCGAGAGACAGCCGGAAGATCCGGAGATCATTTATCTGGGATCGAAGATCAAACCGGATCTGGAACTGCGGCAGAAATAGAAAGCGTTCGTTTACATTCCTGCTTTTTAATAAAAGCAAGGAACTCTGGGAGCGGAAGAGGCTTTGAAAAATAGAAGCCCTGGATGTAGTCAATGCCAAGCTGCTCCATTGCAGTAAGCTGCTCCTGCGTCTCGATTCCCTCGGAGACAATACCGAGCTTCATGTCCTGAATCATATGCATGGCAGCGTTCATGACAAAACGGCCTTTCTGGCTGCTAAAATATGCCTGGGTCATTACCCGGTCAAATTTGACGATCTGAACAGGCATCTCGACAATATAGTTCAGATTAGACTGACCGGTTCCAAAATCATCCAGTGAGAAGCTGACACCGTAGGCAATCAGCTTTTCCATGTTGGCAATCAGTGTCTGCTTCATCTCCATAGTTGCGGATTCAGTGATTTCCAGATTGATATTGGAAGGATCAATCTGATAACGTTCCATGATGCGGATATAGCGCTCGGCAAGTTTTTCGTCGGAACACTGTGCAACAGAGAGATTGACTTCGATGTAATGAAGCCCATATTGTGCAAGCTGTTCGTTGCGGATGGTATGGCATACTTTTTCAAATACGATCTCACCGATCTGATGAATGCGATCGCTCTCTTCGGCAGCGCAGATAGAATCATATACCGGCAGCAGATCTCCGTGGGCATCGTACATGCGCACCAGTGCTTCGGCGCAGGTAAAAGCCTTCTGCCTTGTGGAATAGATGGGCTGAAAAAATACTTCTATCCGGTTTTGCGATATGGCATCGTCGATTTTCTGGATCAGATCATTTTCGGCGTACATGCGTGCTGCGACAGAGGCATCCACGGGAATAAAACGCTGCACAGTCTGCTTGATTTTTGTCCTGCGGCAATAGCGCAGCAGAGAAAAGAAGTCTTCCTGGCAGGGCGTTAAAAGACAGTCTTCCAGAAAAAGAATTTTCAGATTGCTGCCCGAGGAAGCTGACAGGTAGGTGTCCAGCGCAAATTTTTGGATGGAAGCAGTATCGGCATGATTCCACATGGACGCGGGGGTCAGCATTACGATCTCATCATCTGCGGTCTTAAAAATGTATGCACCGTCAGTAGACAGCAGCTTTTTTGCCAGATCCTGCATTGTCTGCTGTGAGTCGTCCCCCGAAAATCGGTGATCATTGATGAATACAAAGGCGGTATAAGCAGACCTGTCATAATAGATCTGATGAATGAATTCATAAAAAGCAGTCTGGTTATACATACCGCTTGCACGGTCGAGATTGATTTCAGGATTTTCAAATTGCAGGTAAATGATGACAACACCAAGGCAGCTGCCAAATCCCACAATCAGGATTTCAGGATTTAAAAACTGGATGATAGCTGAGAGTATCCATACGAGCATCCAGAGTAACATTCCTGTGCGTCTGCGCACACGGATCTGTCTGCGATATTTCAGGATGAGGGCAAAATTCAGCAGGATCAGTCCGACCGCACCAAGATACGTCATGAGTGCAGAAGAACCATAAGTGTATACGATGTGTGTAACAGGATCACAGTATATGGAAATCGGAAGAAGATAGATGGAAAGACAGACGACGGAGGTGATAAGCAGGATAAGGTGCTCTGTTTTCCGGAAGGCTTTGTTGGAGAGCAGAATATCCACGCCGATATACATAACACCGCATAAAGCGGTCAGCACCAGGGTGATAAGGTAGGTTTTGCACACAAATGTTACAAAGAGTGCAGGCAGATGGGAAGCGGATTCAATTGCGACAATGGAAAGGATGTCCATCAGGATGCATAACACCGTGACCGCATAGAAACGCAAAAAAGCGCGCCGCGAATACGTCTGCAGCGTGTGCTGCTGATGGTAGAGCAGATATAGAATCACTAATAAAACAAATCCACATGCCTGTACTTTTATATTCATAACTCCATTACCTCATTCGTATAGAAGCATCTATGTAAGTGGCTTTCTCCCTGAATTTATGGTATCATAAATGGCAGCGGATGGGAACGGAAAATCTGTGGAATTGATAGAAAATGACGGAGGTTTTCTCAGAATATTATAGATCAGGAGGAAGCAGATATGGACATGTCCCTGCTTCAGACAAAAATGAAGCCTGCAACACCGCTGCCAGAACTTCAGACAGTGGAAGATATCTATAGATGGATCGATGAAAATATTGCATATGGATGGCAGGATAAAGACGGAGGAACGCATACCAGCGAAATGAAAGATTTCCGGAGATTGTACCGGACAATGTCTGTGACGGAAACCCTGCGGCAGAAGATCGGAACCTGCATTGAACAGGTTGCACTTATGCATGAACTACTGGATGCAATCGGCATTCCGAACCAGATGTACTGCTGTCGGATATTTGAGCCGGATGATTACGGAATATTATGTGAAGCTGCGCGGTGGAAAAGAGAGTCCTACCACCTGTTTTTCCGGCGTGCCGGCAGGGGTATCATTCCGGGAGTTCAACGCATTTATCAACCATCTGGCATAGGAACGGAGCAATGCTCGGAAACACGTGCTGTGACGTCACCAGAAAAAGGGGTATGCATATAATATGCATACCCCTTTTGGTAAAATAATGGATGGTGTTTTACTTAGCCGAAGTATCTCTTTAAGAGTCCCTCGAAAGCCTTGCCGTGTCTGGCCTCATCTCTGGCCATCTCATGAACGGTATCGTGGATTGCATCGAGGTTGGCAGCCTTAGCTCTCTTTGCAAGATCAGTCTTGCCAGCAGTCGCGCCGTTCTCTGCATCGACTCTCATCTGCAGGTTCTTCTTCGTGCTGTCCGTTACCACTTCGCCGAGAAGTTCTGCAAACTTTGCAGCGTGCTCAGCCTCTTCGTAAGCGGCCTTCTCATAGTACATTCCGATCTCCGGGTATCCCTCGCGGTGTGCAACCCGTGCCATTGCAAGGTACATACCTACCTCAGAGCACTCTCCCTCGAAGTTTGCTCTCAGATCAGAAAGAATATCTTCGCTGACGCCCTGTGCAACGCCGACTACATGCTCGGCAGCCCATACCTTTTCGCCTTCCTGAAGCTTGAACTTCTCGGCCGGTGCCTTACAGACCGGGCAGAACTCCGGAGCTGCATCTCCCTCATAAACATAACCGCATACTGTGCATACATACTTTGCCATAATTCATTCTCCTTTTCTTATAAAAATTTTAATTGGAATCAATAATAGTAACTGTTACTGATTTTAAACTGCAAAAAAGCTTTTGTCAATATCTTTTTTGCAATTTTCAGATCAGGATGAGCATTTTTCAGATGCTTTACAGGAAGGGCAGGAACCGTAAAAATAGGTAATATGCCCTTCAATCTCACCGTCAAAGTCCTGACCGGCAAGAATGTTGATATGATCTAAGCCACTCACCGTAAGATCCATCACACAGCCGCAATGACGGCAGATGAAATGATAGTGAGGGGCAGGATTCCCGTCGAAACGATCCGGTCCAATCCCTGGGGAAAGCTTCTGGATCTCGCCGATTTCCGCAAGCAGGTTCAAGTTGCGGTAGACGGTTCCAAGGCTGATATTCGGAAATTCCTTGCGGATATTCAGGTATACGGTCTCGGCGGTAGGGTGATCATACCGGGTTACAAGAAAATTCTTGATAGACTCCCGCTGTTTACTGTACTTCAGCATGGATACGATACATCCTTTCGTTGAAACTAGTAATTGTTACTGATATTATCTTACACGCACAGAAAGAATTTGTCAAGAGAAAAATAGGAATAATAATTATTTTTTGAAAGAATTCTATTTATGGAATGCGTGCATATATATGAAGATAAGGATAGAAGCATCAGGGAGTGCCCATGGCGGGAATGAAGCGGTTTGTTACATATATATATGCCTATGAGGAGGAAAAAAAGGGAAGCAATGTTGGATTTGCAAGAATTGAGATCCGGGGACAGGATGCAAGAATTGAGATTCATCTGCGTGGCGTCTATGCGGCGTCTGCGGCATGCAGAGTGTATCTGTTCCAGCGGGAAGCGTCAGGCGGGAAGGAAGCAACCGGTGTGACTGGGGTATTGGTCGGCGAGATGAAGCTGGCGAACGGAAGTGGTGATGGCGTCGTTGTCTTAAAAGGCGGCAGAGTCGGAGCATCTCCTTATGGCATTACAGAGATGGAGGGATTGTTTTTTGTCATCGGAGAAGAGCGGATTCTGATGAGTCGGTGGCGCGAGGGTGCTCCGTTTAAGGTGGGGCTGTCCGGATTCCGGGAGTGGCAGCCGGAGGAGACGAAGGAGAAGACTGCAGAAAAAGGGCTGGCAGCAGAAACTGCGGCGCAAAACGAAGTGCGGGAAGCAGCCGCGGCGCAGCCGGAACAGAAAGAACAGACACCGGCACAGGATGTGCCGTCCGGATCCAGAGTGGAGACGGCAGCGGCGGGTGAGGAGATGGAGGCGATTCATGCCACTGAGCTTCCCATGCGCAATCTGTTCCCGGAATACGACTGGAATGCCGTGTGGGAGGAGCTCTGCAGAGAACATAAGCCGGTGGCTCTGTTTGAGGAGTGGGATATGCAGTGCATCCAGCTGGAATTAAAGGATCTGCGGAGTCTGCCGAAAAAATACTGGTATCTGGGCAACAACAGCTTTCTGCTGCATGGGTTTTTCAATTATCGGTATCTGCTGCTTGGCAGGACGGCGGAGGAACGCTGGTTCCTTGGCGTGCCGGGAGTGTATCAGAGACAGGAACGCGTGATGGCAGCTATTTTCGGATTCCCGGAATTCTTTGCCGCCGGTCCGGGCGGTGAACGCGGGGGCGGCAGGGAACCGGTCAACCATTTTGGCTGCTGGGTGCGTTATATCGAAGAGTAAGGGTTTAAAAGGGCATAGCGGATGTGGTCTTTCCATTTTCCCTGAATCTGTGTGCAGGCGTATTCGGTGCCCTCACATGTGAAGCCAATGGCCTCCAAAAGCCGTAGAGAGGGAGTATTTTCCGGCATCACGCGGGCAAACACGCGGTGCAGCGAAAGATCGGTAAAAGCGATGTTTAGAACCTTTGTCACGGCTTCCCTGGCGTAGCCCTGATGCTGGAATGCGGCGTCGAGCTTGTAGCCGATCTCGCTGCAGCAGTACGGCATGCGCAGAATATCGTGCAGGCAGACGGTTCCGATGATGATCCGCGGGTTGGTTTTTAAGAAGACATAAAAACGGATCGAGGCACATTTCCGTGCGAGATCATACTCACATTTCAGAATGGCCTGCTGATGCGCCGGGGTCAGAAAATAAGGGGGACGTGTCGGCTCATAGCGTTCAAAGAGTTCACGGTTGCGGCACTGGAAAGCCAGAACCTCGTTCGTGTCATCAGGGGTCAGTATTTTTAAGATCAGACGATCGGTTGTATACATGGTATGGACAGGAAAACTGCCGGTCATATGGTTGCTGCAGCTCATACAATACTCCCTCTGTCGAAATTGTTCCATCGACAAAATGCATCAAATCGGCTAAAATAAGTCTATACTATAGTATAGCATTTCTGGAGAAACTGTCCATGACACAGGAAGAAAAATATATGAAAGCGGCGATCCGCGAGGCAAAAAAGGCATATGCGCTCGAGGAGGTGCCGATCGGCTGCGTGATTGTCCAGAATGACAGGATCATTGCGCGGGGTTACAACAGAAGAAATACAGAAGGGAATACACTGGCGCACGCGGAGCTTACCGCGATCAAAAAGGCGAGCAAAAAGACTGGCGACTGGCGGCTGGAAGACTGCACAATGTATGTCACATTAGAGCCGTGCCAGATGTGTGCGGGAGCCATTGTACAGAGCCGCATGAAAAAGGTGGTGATCGGCAGCATGAACCCGAAGGCGGGGTGCGCCGGGTCGGTGCTGAACCTGCTTCAGATGGCACAGTTCAACCATCAGGTCGAGATCGAGAGAGGCGTGCTGGAAGAGGAATGTTCGACGATGCTCTCCGGCTTCTTCCGGGAACTGCGCGATAAGAAAAAGAGCTTGCGTGAAAACACGCAGAATGCTTGACAATCGGGCGTCAGATAGGATATACTTAAGTCTCCGAGCAGCCGGGGTGGTAGCGGTACCCTGTACCAACAATCCGCTATAGTTGGGGTGATGCCGAACAGAGGATCAGGTAAGCTGTAAAGCTGCCCACCATAAGTGGCGTTGACGTCTGGGTCTTACGCAACAGGAATCTGTGAACCGGGTCAGGTCAGGAATGGAGCAGCCCTAAGCAGAAGCTCTTGTGTGCCGTGAGGGTGCCTGGGCTGAGCTAACTGTGGTGGTAACGTTTATGGTTTTGGATTCGAAGCGAGGCGCTCGGATTTTGCATTGTATAAGTGTTTTTTAATAAAGATTCTGGCAGATGACTTTTTGGGAGAAGGAGAGATACCATGTGGGATAAGGCGAGAAAGATACTTTACCGGGGCGGAGAGATCTTAGAGCTTCTGATGGCGGCAGCTGTCGTGGCGGGGATTCTGGTGGCGATGATCACGCTTGTGCCTGAGCTGGCGCGCTACTGGGAACACCGGACGACGGCGGGGGCATTTCTGGAGTATCTGGATGCCGTGTTTAACGTTGTCATCGGAATTGAGTTTTTAAAGATGCTCTGCAAGCCGAGTTCGGCGAATATCATTGAGGTGCTGATTTTCCTGATCGCGCGACATATGATTGTCCAGACGACCACGCCGCTCGAGGATCTGCTCTCGGTGGTCAGCATCGGTATCCTGTTCTTCTTCCGGCGTTTTATGCTGATGACCAAACCGGATAAGGATCAGAACGTGCCAAAGCTTTTTGGCGTGATAAAATCGTCACAGAGCAGCGGGACAGCTCAGGCGGCGCATGTGGATACAGAGAAAAATGCAGAAGGCAGCAAAGGCGCCGGGGAAAAATAGCACATGGATTGACAGATGCATGACGGTGTTGTATGCTGAGAGTTAGGAACAACTAACAGAAAGCGCAGCCTGCCATGCATTTATTTTCGTACAAGCATTGCTTTTTGTAAAAAGCGCTATATAATAAAAGCATAACGGTGGCGCAGCCCGCATGAATACGGGAAGTAAGCGCTTACATTAAACACATTGTCAAAGGAGAGAGTATACTATGTTCGGATTTGGTCAGTTGATCGATATCTTGAAGAAAGATCCAAAGAAAATTGTTTTTACAGAGGGAAATGACCCGCGTATTTTAGAGGCAGCATCCAGATTACTGGCAGGTACCTTCCTGCACCCGATTCTGGTTGGTAACCCGGATGAGATTTTTAAGGCTGCTGAGGAGAGCGGATTCAATATTCGTGGCGCTGAGATCATTGATCCGGCAAACTATGACAGATTTGACGAGATGGTAGATCTGTTCTGTGAACTCAGAAAGAGCAAAGGTGTGACACCGGAGCAGGCAAAGGGCATTCTGTCCCAGGCAAACTACTTCGGAACCATGCTTGTAAAGATGGGCGTTGCTGATGCACTTCTTGGCGGAGCAACCTACTCTACCGCAGATACGGTACGTCCTGCATTACAGCTGATTAAGACCAAGCCGGGCAACTCCATCGTATCTTCCTGCTTCATTCTGGTTCGTCCGTCTGCAACCGGTGAGAACGAGGTTCTTGCAATGGGTGACTGTGCCATCAACATTCATCCGACCGAGGATGAGCTGGTTGAGATCGCAGGTGAGTCTGCAGAGTGTGCGAAGATCTTCGGTGTAGATCCGAAGGTTGCATTCTTAAGCTACTCTACCTTAGGCTCCGGCAAGGGTGAGGATGTAGACAAGATGCGCAATGCAGCAGCAAAGGCAAAGGCAAAATATCCGTCTCTTCCGATCGAGGGCGAGTTACAGTTCGACGCAGCAGTATCCCCGCGTGTTGCACGTACCAAGTGCCCTGGCAACGAAGTGGCAGGACATGCAAACACCTTTATTTTCCCGGACATCAACGCCGGAAATATCGGTTACAAGATTGCACAGCGTCTTGGTAATTTCGAGGCATATGGTCCGATCCTGCTTGGCTTAAATGCGCCGATCAACGATCTGTCCCGCGGATGCAACGCTTCCGAGGTATATTCCATGGCAATCATCACAGCTGCACTGGCATAATCCGGACACTGCACAGAACAATAGAATGACAGTCATTTGTGGCATGGCGTGACGCTGTGCCACATTTTTTTGAGGGAAAAATGGAATCATTACTTTTTACCAGAGAAGATTTGAAAAAACTGATTGTACCGCTCATTATCGAGCAGGCACTTGCTTTGAGCATCGGGCTGTTTGACACGCTGATGGTCTCCTCGTGCGGCGAAGCGGCGGTGTCGGGTGTGTCGTTAGTGGACAGCATCAGCACGCTGCTGATCCAGATCCTATCGGCACTTGCAACCGGTGGCGCTGTGGTGTGCAGCCAGTATATCGGCAAGAAGATGCCGGAGCGGGCAAAACTGTCCGCCGGACAGCTGATGCTTATCATGCTGTTGTCCGCAGGGACGGTGATGGTGGTCATCCTGCTGTCTTACCGGTTTCTGCTCCGGGCAATTTTCGGACAGATTGATGCGGACGTCATGCAGAATGCGGAGATTTATTTTATCATCTCGGCCATATCCTATCCGTTTCTGGGCGTCTACAACGCGGGAGCGGCGTTGTTCCGGGCAATCGGAAACAGCAGGGTCAGCATGTATACAAGCCTTGTCATGAACGTGATCAATATCGGCGGTAACGCGGTGCTGATCTTCGGGCTTAAGATGGGCGTGATGGGCGCAGCGCTTGCAACGCTCACGGCGCGGATTGTATCGGCGCTGGTCATGGTTGTGCTGCTCTCAGGGAAGGACAACCCGCTGTGCATTGCGACACCGGGCTGTATGAAGCCGCAGAGGGATGTGATCGGAAAAATTTTAAAGATCGGTATTCCGAGCGGTGTGGAAAACGGAATGTTCCAGATTGGAAAACTTCTGGTGTCGAGTCTGACCGCGACGTTTGGAACGGCGGCAATCGCGGCGAATGCGGTTGCAAACAGTGTGGCGGGATTTGCCAATATTCCGGGGATTGCGATCGGACTTGCGATCGTGACGGTCATTGGCAGATGCATCGGAGCAGGGGAAAAAGAACAGGCGAAATACTACAGCAAGCGCCTGCTTGGTCTGGCTTATGCGGGAATGGTGCTGGCTGATCTGGCACTGTTTGTACTCGTAAAACCAATCATCGCCTGCTTCGCGTTATCGGCGGAAGCGGCACGGATTGCCACACAGCTTCTGGTAAGTTTCGCAATCTGCGCGGCGCTGATCTGGCCGCTCAGTTTTACTCTTCCGAATGTGCTGCGCGCCGCAGGGGATGCAAAGTATACGATGGAAGTCAGCGTTTTTTCCATGTGGGTTTTCCGCGTGGCAAGCAGTTACTTTTTTGCGGGAACGATGGGACTTGGCGTGCTCGGTGTCTGGATCGGCATGTATGTGGACTGGGGGTTCCGCACGCTGCTTTTCCTGATCCGCTACCGGCGCGGGAAGTGGCTGGAAAAGCGCGTGGTATGATGCCGCAAGGGAATTGATTCCTAATATTTTCTTATTTTTTGATAATAGAGTTTCATTTTTGCGGGAAATACGGTAGAATATCAGAGAAATACGTTCAGATGATGAGGATTTTGAAGAAATGTACAAGAATATGGGAAAAGTAAAACGCACACTGGAGGAGTATGCCATTCTGACGGTTGCCACGCTGATTCTGGTGGTGGGTGTTTATGTGTTCAAGTTCCCGAATAATTTTTCGTTTGGAGGAGTCACGGGTATCGCGGTGGTCTTAAGTGCCATTATGCCGGCAACTCCGGGAAATATCACATTTATCATCAATATGGCGCTGCTGGTGGTAGGATTTATTTTCCTCGGGAAAAGTTTTGGCATCCGCACCGTGTATGTGAGCGTGCTGATGTCTGTGGGGCTAAGCCTTGCGGAAGTGTGGTTTCCGATGGAGCATCCGCTGACGACGCAGCCGGTACTGGAACTGATGTATGCGATTGTGCTGCCGGCGTTCAGTGCGGCGATTATGTTCAATATCGGAGCCTCCGGAGGCGGTACGGATATTATCGCCATGATCCTTAAAAAGTATACGAAGCTGAACATCGGAGGCGCGCTGTTTCTGGTGGATTTGGGGATTGTCATAGCTTCGTGTTTTGTGTTTGATGCACAGACGGGACTTTGTTCGCTCTGCGGACTTCTGGCAAAGTCGCTTGTTGTGGACAATGTCATTGAGAGTATCAACCTGTGCAAGTATTTTACGATCATCTGCAATGATCCGGAGCCCATCTGTGATTTTATCACGAATGAGCTGCACCGCAGTGCGACGATCTATAAAGCCGAGGGGGCATATGAGCACAACCAGAAGACGATCATTATCACCATTATGAAGCGCTCCCAGGCGGTAGAACTGCGTAATTATATCCGCATCCACCAGCCGACCGCATTTATTGCCATCACGAACAGCAGTGAGATTATCGGCAAGGGGTTCCGCGGATTTAATTGATAGTAAAAGGAGAAAGGTTTTTATGAAAATTTGGGAAGACGAAAGGCAGTGCTATATCCGTGCTGCCATGGAGAAGAATTCAGAGGCGGAGAACGAGGCGCTGAAGGCACAGCTGGATGCGATCGACTGGTCTGTGTTAGAGCAGATTGAGCGCAAGGAGACCGTGAACGAGCGGGGCGTATTCGCACCGCTTGAGGCGGTTGAGACGGAAGAAATTGAGCGGCGCAGGGACGAGTTCCGGGAACTCGGCATCAAGGCGATCCGGGAAGGAAAAGTCGGAGCGGTTCTTCTGGCGGGGGGACAGGGAACGCGTCTCGGACTGGACAGACCGAAGGGAACACTCAATATCGGGATTCACCGGGAGCTGTTTTTGTTTCAGCAGCTCATCCGTAACCTGATGGACGTGACGGATGAAGCCGGCGCGTATGTTCCGCTTTATATCATGACGAGCAACATCAACCATGACGACACGCAGGCATTTTTTGAGGAGCACGGGTACTTTGGCTACCCGAAGGAGTATGTGAAGTTTTTCGTGCAGGAGATGGAACCCGCCTGCGATTATCAGGGCCGGGTATATATGGAATCCAGCACCAGGGTTGCCATGTCCCCGAATGGCAATGGCGGCTGGTTCGGCTCCATGGTGAATGCAGGGCTGCTTTCCGATATCCGTTCCCACGGAATTGAGTGGATCAATGTATTTGCGGTGGATAACTGCCTGCAGAGAATCGCAGACCCGCTGTTCATCGGTGCGACGATTGCCTACGGCTGCGAGAGCGGCGCGAAGGTTGTCAGAAAGGCAGCGCCGGATGAAAAGGTGGGGGTACTCTGTACCGAGGACGGCAAGCCGTCGATCGCGGAGTATTACGAGATGACGGAAGAGATGGCGACTGCACGGAAAGCAAACGGAGATCTGCTCTATGGATTTGGTGTGATTCTGAATTACGTTTTCTCCGAGAAGCGTCTGGAGGAGATTGCAGATGCACATATGCCGATCCATGTGGTAGAGAAGAAGATTCCGTATATGGACGAGTCCGGCAGTCTGGTGAAGCCGGATGCACCGAACGGATACAAGTTTGAGACGCTTGTTCTGGATATGGTGCACATGATGGCGGACTGCGTTCCTTACGAGGTCGACAGAAAGCGGGAGTTTGCGCCGATCAAGAATCTGCACGGCGTGGATTCACTCGACAGCGCCCGCGAGCTCATGCAGGGCTGCGGCATCGAATTGTAACATAAAACGGACGGGCTTCCCGGCGGGAAGTCCGTCCGTTTTTGGTGTTGCAGAAGATTTAATAAATATTTTATGGGGATTTAACGGCGGGTTCATGAATGTCTGATATAATAATACCTGATGATGGAAAACAGACAATGGAGGTTTTTATAAATTGGAGGAACAGGGGAAGCAGCAGGAAATAGAAATCGAAGAGGTGACCGCACAGGAGAATGTGATTGCAGTGCGGGATCTGGTGCCGATGCGTGCGGCGATGGATGACAGCATGGAGCGGATCGCAGATATGAAGGACCAGTTTTCACAGACGATCGATCCGATCCTGCGCATGTACAATGCGGCGATGTGTGCGACGACGGCAAGGCTTGAGATTATAGAGGACGAGTTCAAGTACCGGAAGCTGCGTTGTCCGATCCACCATATTGACACCCGGCTGAAGTCCGCGAAGAGCATTCTTGGCAAGCTCCAGAAAAAGGATCTGGATCTGTCGCTGTCGGCTGCCTGCAACAACATCTACGACATCGCGGGAATCCGTGTTGTCTGCTCTTATATCAAGGACGTCTATCTGATCCGCGACCGTCTGATGGCGCAGGATGATATTATGATTATGCAGATCAAGGATTACATAGAGACGCCGAAGGAGAACGGTTACCGGAGTCTTCACATGGTCATCCGGGTGCCGGTATATTTTATGAACAAAAAGCAGCTGGTGCCGGTGGAACTGCAGATCCGCACGCTGGCGATGGATCTGTGGGCAAGCCTGGAGCATGACATCAAATATAAGTGTCTGTATCAGACGGAGACGGAGGATTTCTCCGAGGAACTAAAGGAATGCAGCCGGCTCATCTACGAGGCGGAGGAGAAAATGGAGATCATGAACCGTACACTGGAAGCATAAGGGGAGGCGCGGGCGATGAGAGAGAAACAGAATCCGGTCGAAAAAGAATGGGCAGCAGTTGTCAAGGCAGAGGAGCGCTTTCTGCGCCATGCCATGCCGGCGCGGACGGCGGGCTGGCAGGAGAAGATCACGCGCTATGTGCCACAGAAGCTGGAGGCGACTCTGCACACCGCTTTTTACAAAGCGTTTGAACTGATCTTTGACAAGGGAACGCCGGTGATAGAGAAGACCTGTCAGAAGGAGAAAAAGGAGCAGAATTATAAGATCAATGCTTACGCCGCAGAGGTGCGCGACACGAGACATGCCCTGCGGGCATTCGGGAGAGAGGCGGGTGCCAGCCGGAACCTGAACCTGGCGGTATCGGCGGTGGAAGGTGTTGGCATGGGATTTTTCGGTCTGGGTCTGCCGGATATACCGCTGTTCCTCGGTGTTTTGCTGAAAAGTATCTACGAGGTCGCACTCAGCTACGGATACACGTATGACACGCAGGAGGAGCAGATCTTCATATTAAAGCTGATCGAGACGGCATTGTCGCACGGCGAGCAGCTTGCCCAGAACAATATGGAGCTGAATCTGTGGATGCGTGAGGAGCGTACGTTTTCCATTTCCAGAAACGAGCAGATCCGGCGCACATCGGATGCACTGGCGGGAGAACTGCTGTATCTGAAATTCGTGCAGGGACTGCCGGTGGTCGGTATGGTTGGCGGAGTTTCTGATATGGTTTATCAGAAGCGCATCAGCGATTATGCAGCAGTTAAATATAAAAGACGTTTTCTTGAGACAAAGAGGAAGACCGGGGAAGAAAAGAGACATCCGGCAGGATAAGTTTGCGGATGGCATGCAGAAGGGGAAGCCGTTATTCGGCTTCCCCTTCTGCGACAATATCCTCAAGAACATGAATCAGGTCATACATGTTGTTGAGACAGACATTCCGTTCCAGAATCAGATTTTTCAGATCAGCAGACAGGGTATCAAACCGGTCGCGGATCTCGGGAGATACATAAGATGCCATAAGATTACCTCACTTTTTCATATTTCAGAAAAAGTATGAGCATCCGGAGAGCTTTTTATGTGTAAAAAATGCCGTAAAGGTGGTATGATAGTGGAGAAAAAGTGGAATGGAATAAGAGTATGAATGAGAAAATTTACTGCCGGATCAGGCGTGTGCGCGCGGTATTGCTGACATTTTTCCTGACGGCAGCAGTTGTTTTGACAGACGCACAGAGCATCCGGGAAAAGGAATATGAAAAAACAGAGATCATATACTGTATTGGGGACAGTATCACATACGGCAGCGGTCTGGAGGATGAGGAACGGCTGACAAAGTCGTATCCGGCGCAGCTAGGAATCCGGCTTGGCCCGCGATACCTTATTTTCAATTACGGCGTGAGAGGAGCAACCCTGCAGGATCTTTCCCGGAAAAGCTACCGCAACATGGGGTATCTGAACGTGATAGAGGCGCAGTCCCCGGATGTGGTGATTATTATGCTGGGAACCAACGATTCCAAACAGAAATACTGGGATGCAGAGAGGTATGAGGAACAGTATCTTGCATTGATTGACGAACTTCACAATCTGCCGGGACATCCGTATCTGTATCTGATGGCACCGCCGGAAGCATTTCCTGCGGAGGAGGGAGAGATCCTATACGGGATTAACAATGATGTGATCGGAGGAGAGATCCGGAACCTTGTGCCGGACATCGCGGAGCAATCGGGCTGCGGAACGCTGGATCTCTACGCGCTGACGCAGGATCACCCGGAATATTTCGTGGATGGAATTCACCCGACCGAGGAAGGATATGCGCTGATTGCGCAGATGGTTGCGGATCAGATCCGGGCAGACCGGAATGCGGGCGTGTGGTGACACGGTTAAAAAAGGGCTTCAAAAATTACAAAAAATATGATATAATGAATCCATTCATCTGAAACGGAGTATGGCGTAGTTTGGTAGCGCGCACGGCTGGGGGCCGTGAGGTCGCAGGTTCAAATCCTGTTACTCCGATTCCTTGGCAGGGGCACGGCAGGCGGAGCGATCCGTCTGGTGGCTTAAGAAAGAGAGAGACCGTATATTGCGGTTTCTCTTTTTTTCTTTGCGGAATACTTCGCCCAAAAGAGTGTTGTTCTGGAAAAAGAAAGACATAGAAAAACCCGGCAGAATCAATTTATGATTCTGCCGGGTTTTGTGACAGCGGAGACGGCGGGATTCGAACCCGCGTGCCCCGGAGGGCTAACGCATTTCGAGTGCGCCCCGTTATGACCGCTTCGATACGTCTCCGAATGAATGGATCACAGAGGATTCTACTGTGAGACACTCGATTAGTATATCATATCTGGTTGATTTTGCAAGATGCTTTCGCGAAAAGTCTTGAAATAAGTTTTTTCGGGAGATACTATTTTTATAGCATAACAGGAGGGCAAGGTATGGAAAATAAGATACGGGAGGCAATCCGGTTTGAGGGAAGCGTGCAGGGAGTTGGATTCCGCTACCGGATGTCACAGCTTGCAAGGCACTACGATGTGACGGGATGGGTCAGAAACGAGTACGATGGAAGCGTCTCGGCAGAACTGCAGGGGAGACGGGAGGCGATCGACGAGATCATTGTGCGCCTTAGGGAGGATTCCTATATTTATCTGGACAGAGTGAGCCGGCAGAAACTCGAATTAAACGAAGAGGAGCGGGCATTTTCCGTGCGCTATTAGGCGCTGCGGCGCGCTGGTGCTGTGAAACACAGTTGCAAAATGGCGTCGAAGAGGGTAATATTCTATATAGAAAAACTGCGGTCCGGATGCGGATCCACAGACCATGAACGGATGGTACGAAAAGACGGAAACAGGAGGAGAAGCAGATGAAGAGAATCGGTATGTTGACGAGTGGCGGAGACTGCCAGGCACTGAATGCTGCCATGCGCGGTGTTGTTAAGGGACTCAGCGAGAACGTGGATGAATTGGAAGTATATGGTTTTTTGAATGGCTATAAAGGTCTGATTTACGGGGACTACCGGCTGCTGACATCCGCGGATTTCTCCGGTATTCTGACGAAAGGCGGCACGATTCTCGGATCATCGCGACAGCCGTTTAAGCAGATGCGTGTGCCGGATGCAAACGGACTGGACAAGGTGGAGGCGATGAAGGCGACCTACCACAAGCTCAACCTGGACTGTCTGGTGATCCTCGGAGGAAACGGAACACAGAAGACGGCGAACCTGCTTCGGGAAGAGGGGTTAAATATTATCCATCTGCCGAAGACGATCGACAACGATATTTACGGGACGGACGTCACATTCGGATTTCAGAGTGCCATCAATATCGCCACAGATTGCATTGACTGTATCCACACGACGGCAGCGTCCCACAACCGCGTCTTTATTGTTGAGGTCATGGGGCATAAAGTCGGCTGGCTGACGCTTTATGCTGGCGTTGCGGGGGGCGCGGATATTATTCTGCTTCCGGAAATACCGTACGACATCGAGAAAGTGATTGCCGCGATCAACAAGCGCACGAAGGCAGGAAAAGGATTTACCATTCTTGCGGTTGCCGAGGGAGCCATCTCCAAGGAGGATGCGGCGCTCTCCAAAAAAGAGTACAAGGAAAAAGTGGCAAAGCGGAAATATCCGTCTGTTTCCTACGAGATTGCAGACCGTATATTCAAGGAGACCGGCGTCGAGGTGCGCGTGACTGTACCGGGTCACACACAGCGCGGCGGAAGCCCATGTCCGTATGACCGTGTGCTCTGCACGAGACTCGGTTCGGCGGCGGCAAAAGCGATTATGGACGAGAACTACGGCAACATGGTTGCCATGGTCAATGGCAGGATCAAATATGTACCGCTCGGAGACGTGGCGGGCAAATTAAAAACGGTCGATCCGAACGACCAGATGATAAAAGAAGCAAAGCGGATTGGAATCAGCTTTGGAGATTAAAGTGAGGGAAAAGCATGTCATATCAGGCATTATATCGTAAGTTCCGTCCGCAGGAGTTTGACGATGTAAAAGGACAGGATCATATTGTAACAACGTTAAAGAATCAGATTAAAGCAGACAGAATCGGACATGCTTATCTATTTTGCGGAACCAGAGGAACGGGAAAGACGACGATTGCCAAGATTTTTGCGAAGGCGGTCAACTGTGAGCATCCGGTGGACGGGAGTCCGTGCGGGGAATGTCCGACATGCAGGGCGATTGCGGCAGGCAATTCCATGAACGTGATTGAAATCGATGCGGCTTCCAACAACGGCGTCGACAACATCCGCCAGATCCGCGAGGAGGTGGAGTACCGTCCGACCGAAGGAAAATACAAAGTCTACATTATCGATGAGGTGCATATGCTTTCCATAGGAGCGTTCAATGCACTGCTTAAGACCCTGGAGGAGCCGCCGGCGTATGTCATTTTTATTCTGGCGACCACCGAGGCGCACAAGATTCCGATCACGATTCTCTCGCGGTGCCAGCGTTATGATTTCCGCAGAATCTCGATCGACACGATCACTGGCCGCCTGCGGGAACTGATGGATGCGGAGCAGGTGACGGTGGAGGACAGGGCGCTGCGCTATATCGCCAAGGCGGGAGACGGCTCGATGCGTGACGCGTTAAGCCTTCTGGATCAGTGTATCGCTTTTTACCTGGGACAGGAGCTCACTTACGACAAAGTGCTGGATACGCTCGGAGCAGTCGACACAGAGATTTTCAGCCGCCTGCTCAGACAGATCCTCGATAAAAATATCACGGGGGCAATCCAGACCGTGGAGACGCTCGTGATCGAAGGACGGGAGTTAGGGCAGTTTGTCACGGATTTCACATGGTATCTGCGCAATCTGATGCTGGTGCAAAGCTCGGACGATATGGAGGATGTGCTTGACATCTCTTCGGAAAATCTGGCGCTCCTGAAAGAAGAGGCGTCTATGGTGGACGCCGATATTCTGATACGCTATATCCGCATTTTCTCGGAGCTTGGCAGCCAGATCAAATATGCCAGCCAGAAGCGGATTCTGATTGAAATTGCGATAATTAAGTTATGTAAACCGGAAATGGAAAAAGATTACACGTCCCTGGTGGACCGCATCGACAGCCTGGAGAAGAAACTGGAAAAAGGCGTTGTGATGGCGGCACCGGGGAGTGCCAGGCAGGGTGTAGGTGGAAGCGCGCAGGGGGCACAGGGAGGCTCGCTGCCCAAGGCAGAACTGCCCAAGGCGATTCCGGAGGATGTGAAGCAGGTGCTGACAAACTGGGGCGGCATCTTATCGCAGCTTACCGGCGTGACAAAGACGTATCTTAAGATGGCGACCCGGTCGCTCGGACCGAACGGGGAACTGATGCTGGTGTTCGATGACAAAAACGCTTACGAGTACGTCGAGCAGAACCGTTCGGATTGCCAGGACGCATTAAAAGCGGCAGCGGCGGATCGGATCGGCAAAGAGGTTGCGATTCTGGTGAAGTTAAACGATACAGGGCATGCCAGTGACGAGATCTATCCGGATCTGGGCGCGCTCATTCAGATGGACATCGAGGAAGAGGATTTTTAAAGCTGGACGAATCACACAATTTATATTATGATAGATGGAACAGTCCTAAGAGAAAAGCAGGAGGAAGCAGACATGGCAAAAAGAGGTGGATTCCCGGGCGGTATGCCGGGTAATATGAATAACCTTATGAAGCAGGCGCAGAAGATGCAGCGCCAGATGGAAGAGGCTCAGAAGGAGTTAGAAGAGAAGGAAGTGACTGCGGCAGCGGGCGGCGGAGCTGTGGAAGTGACGGTATCCGGCAAGCATGAGATAACGAAAGTAAAGCTTTCCCCGGAGGTTGTGGATCCGGATGACATCGAGATGCTGGAGGATCTGATCATGGCGGCGACAAACGAGGCCTACCGTCAGTTAGACGAATTTTCCCAGAGTTCCATGGCAAGGATTACCGGCGGCATGGGCGGACTTGGCGGAATGCCATTCTAATAGAATTTATAACTGCACCTGTGTGGCGATCGCGCTGTACGGGTGCAGTTTTGTTTCATGTCACTGCAGCTTTAGCGGGTAAATACCGTTTGCTGATAAGCAAGGCGATGAGAAGATCACGACTTTTGCTTTCAGGCAGAATGCATATGGAAATTCTGTTCAAAAAATGTGGCATTTCTAACCGGCCGGTTTTTGCATCTGCGATGATCCGTGTCTTTCCAAGTTTTGAGCAATCCTAGGGGCGTGTCCGCACCCCGGAAGACAATTTGTAGGACTTTCGTGCAGCATTTACCTGCACTCCCGCAATAAAACATAACCGCGCGAAGCCGATGTTTGAGCCGCCATGTGCCCGGACTTTAATAGCAGATGGCGGCGAGTTTCGGTTCGCGCGGTTTTATAATGTCTATGAGGGAGTGCAGTTAGTGCTGCCAGAAAGTCCGCCCATTGTCTCCGGTGTGTCGGACATGCACCCGTCGGATGGTCAAAACGTGGCAAGAGACACGGAATCAGATGCAAAAATCAGCAGGAAGAAATGCTCCCATTTTTCTCCAATGAATGTTCCATAGGCATTTCTGCCTGAAATCAGTATGACGTGCTTCTTAACATTGCTTATCAGCAGACGGCAATGTCTATTTGATGCGGCAGTGCCATGAAACAAGAGCAACCTGCGTGGGGGCACATGGTGCTCAGAGCTTTGCCTTGAATACCTCGTCGGCGGGATAGCCGCCGGCGCACTTCTGCATGCCGCGCTGGATGCTGTCGGCGGAGGTGCCCCAGTCCTTGTCCTTGTTGCGGTAGTCGTTTTTCTCGACAAACCAGGACACTTCTTTTTGGAGCCGGTCGAGATTGTCCTGCATCATCGAGAAGGCTTTGGGATAAAACTCTTTTTTCTCGTCATCGGTCAGCTTGTCCTCGGCTGCCTCGATCAGGTCGCCGAAGTGCGGCAGGCAGAATCCCCTGCTTTTTTCAAAAAGTGCGCGGAATTCCTCGTTTTTCTTATACAGGTCGAAAAAAGTATCCAGATAACGGCCGTAGATCTGATGGAAATGGTCGCAGACATAGCAGTCGGTGGTCTTAGCGGCGATCCATGCACCGAGAGGCGTTTTGGGCGCATTCCCGGATGAGACATCCGTGTGCTTCATGCGTTTGATAAAGCTGGATTTGCCGGGCGTAAAATGTGCCAGCTCATCGCCGAGCTCCTGGTTCAGCTTTTTTAAGTGTGTGCTTAAGATCAGGGCGTTGCCGAGCCGGTTGCCGTAGTCGTACATCATCTTGAAGTGGTGGCGGCAGAAACCGGTGGCGTCTGTTTTGGCACGGATATCATCTTCCATATAGGCAGAGCCGAGGATGAAGGAGATGGCATGCTGCTCGGCCTCGCGTTCCAGGTAGCAGAAAGGGCATTCGTCGTCTGCGTGGAAGGCATTCATCAAAGGGATGGTTGCAATCGTTTCTTTCATGGTAATCTCCGTTTCTTTTCATACAATCTGTGAATAAATCCAGTATAGCATACCAGAGGAAGAAAAATCAAAACCGCCTTGTAAAATGCGGCGTTATCAAGTAATATATATAAGGCTGCAGGGAAAGCCCGGCAGTGTTGACAGGAAGTTTGAGGGAGAGAATGGAATACTATAGCAGACAGATCAGCAAGTTAATACAGGAATTATCCGCCCTGCCGGGAATCGGCACGAAGTCTGCACAGCGTCTGGCATTTCATATCCTGAATATGCCAAAGGAGCAGGTGGAGGAGCTTTCTTCTGCGATTTTGGACGCAAAGCAGAATGTGCGGTATTGCAAGGAATGTTTTACGCTGACAGATGAGGAAATCTGTCCGATCTGCAGCGACAGTTCCAGGAACCATAAGGTAATTATGGTGGTGGAGAACACGAGGGATCTCGCGGCATACGAGAAGACACAGAAGTATGACGGGGTATATCATGTGCTGCACGGCGCGATCTCACCCATGCTCGGAATCGGGCCGGGGGACATCAAACTCAAAGAACTGATGCAGCGCCTGCAAAAGGATGTGGATGAGGTCATCATTGCGACGAATTCCAGCCTGGAGGGGGAGACGACGGCAATGTATATCAGCAAACTGATCAAACCGACCGGTATAAAAGTTACGCGGATTGCGAGCGGTGTGCCGGTGGGCGGCGATCTGGAATATATTGATGAGGTGACGCTTCTGCGCGCGCTTGAGGGGCGCACGGAACTGTAGTGACCGCATGAGAAAAGGATGCAACTGTCCGGCATCTGGGGCGGGCGGATGACAATCAGATATAAGAAAGGACCATGACACGACATGACGAATCTGGAACTTCAAAAGACAGCAAATGAAATTCGCAAAAGCATTGTAACAGCGGTGCACAGTGCAAAAGCGGGACACCCGGGCGGATCGCTCTCGGCGGCAGATATTTTCACATATCTGTACTTTGAGGAGCTGAACATTGATCCGAAGAATCCGAAGATGGCGGATCGTGATCGGTTTGTGTTGTCCAAGGGACACACGGCACCCGGACTTTACGCTGCGCTTGCAGAGCGTGGATTTTTCCCGAAGGAGGATCTGGTGACGCTGCGCCACACAGGATCATATCTGCAGGGACATCCGGATATGAAGCATATTCCGGGCGTGGATATGTCGAGCGGTTCTCTGGGACAGGGGCTCTCGGTGGCAGTGGGAATGGCTGCGGCAGGAAAGTTTGATAAGAAAGATTACCGTGTATATGCACTTTGCGGTGACGGAGAGATCCAGGAGGGACAGATCTGGGAGGCTGCCATGTGGGCAGGATTTAAGAAACTGGATAATCTGGTGGTGATCGTGGATAACAACAACCTTCAGATTGACGGTTCCATCGATACAGTATGTTCCCCGTACCCGATCGACAAAAAGTTCGAGGCGTTCAATTTCCATACGATCAACATCAACGGAAATGATTTTGACGAGATCCGTGCGGCTTTTGCGGAGGCGCGGGCGACCAAGGGAATGCCGACGGCGATTATTGCAAAGACATTAAAGGGAAAAGGTGTTTCATTCATGGAGAATGCCGTTGACTGGCACGGAAAAGCACCGAACGATGAAGAATATAAGATCGCAATGGAAGATCTGGAAAAGGCAGGTGCAGCATTATGTCAGAATTAGGAAAGAAGATTGCAACCAGAGAAAGTTACGGCAACGCGCTGGTAGAGCTTGGAAAAGAGCATGAAGATCTGATCGTGCTGGACGCGGATCTGGCAGGGGCGACAAAGACCGGCATTTTTAAGAAGGCATTTCCGGAGCGCCACTGGGACATCGGTATTGCAGAGGCGAATATGACAGGAATCGCGGCAGGTCTTGCGACCTGCGGAAAAGTTCCGTTTATCAGTTCTTTTGCAATGTTTGCGGCGGGCAGAAATTACGAGCAGGTGCGCAACTCGATCGGTTACCCGCACCTCAATGTGAAGATTGGAGCGACCCATGCGGGAATCTCCGTGGGTGAGGACGGAGCAACCCATCAGTGCCTGGAGGATCTGGCTTTGATGCGCGCGATCCCGGGAATGGTCGTGCTCAATCCTGCGGACGATGTGGAGGCGCGTGCGGCAGTGCATGCGGCGTACGATCACGTGGGACCGGTGTACCTGCGTTTTGGACGACTGGCGGTTCCGGTATTTAATGACGAGGCGACCTACCGGTTTGAGATCGGCAAGGGAATTGTGTTAAAAGAGGGAAAAGATGTCTCGGTATTTGCAACAGGATTGTGTGTGAACGAGGCGAGAGAGGCGGAGAAGCTTCTGGCGGCAGACGGTATTGATGCGGAGATTATCAACATCCATACGATCAAGCCGCTGGATGAGGAGCTGGTACTTGCGTCCGCAGCGAAGACCGGAAAAGTGGTAACGATCGAGGAACATTCCGTGATCGGCGGACTGGGAAGTGCCGTATGCGACATCCTTTCTGAGAAGCAGCCGACGAAAGTCATGAAGATCGGTATCAACGATGTGTTCGGAGAGTCCGGTCCGGCTCTGGAACTGATTCAAAAGTATGGACTGGATGCACAGAGCATCTACGAGAAAGTAAAGGCGTTTGTAAAACAGAATTAAAAAAGAATAGCAGGATAGAAGTAAATAAAGCCGCGGGGATTGGATTTTCCCTGCGGCTTTTGTAATGCCGGGAAAGATTTTGGCAGAAGAGACGGAAGGCTGTCGAAACATTTTTTCGGACAAGCCCATAATATTTCAAAATATGCAGAGGGCTTGTGGTACGATTTCCCCGAGAAAAGGCTGTAAAATCCATGTGCGCGTATTGCGCGGATACGCAGCCGGATGCGGAAAGGGGAATCGTGTGGCATGATAGAGATTATTCACCAGGAACAGACGGAAGAAAAGGTACAGAGGGAACTGCCAAGAGAAATCAAACAGATCGGGTCGCCGGATGCAGGGGAACGGATTTATGTGGAAGATACCGTGTACCGCAGAATGCATCCGCATGGCGGCGTGGAAGAAAAAACGGCATATGTGCTGCTGGGAAAATTTGAGAACTGCATGGGCAGAGAGTGCACGTTTGTGGAAGCGGTTATTCCGTTGAATGAAATCCTGTTTGACCGGGACATTCCGGTCTGGGACGATCACACGTGGGCGTACATATATAAGCAGTTAAAGCCGGAGCATGATCCGTTCGTGATTGTGGGATGGGCGCTGGATATCAAGGGACAGCTCCCCAATATGACAGCGCATCTGGAGGCGCTGCATCAACGGAATTTCGGTGGAAAGCGCCAGATTCTTTTTCTGATGGACAGCCTGGAATGTGAGGAGGCGGTCTACGGCAGCCGGAACGGGCACCTGTACAGAAGAGATGGATTTTACATTTATTACCAGCACAGGCAGGTGCCAGAGGAGAACGACCTCTGGAAAAAAGAGGAAAAAGAATTTTACCGGGAAATGGATGTGGAAGGGGAAGAGAAGCCAAAACCGGCAGTGCCAGTAAGCGCCGGGGAGCGGGAAGCACCGGCAGACATGGAAAAAACGTCGGACGATAATGAAAGTGCAGGAATATACCGAGGTCTTTACCGCAGGAGGATACAACAGGAAGCTGGGCGGCAGGAGGCTCGGGAAAGACCCGCGTATGCAGCTACAGTTTTGCTGGGGGCGGTTGTGTGCGTGCTTGGTGTGACCGCATATCTGAATCATGAAAAGATGGTGGATATGGAACAGACGCTCGCGCAGATGAAGGGAACCCGGTATGTGACAGAAGCGCAGACGGCGGACACGGAGACGGAAGAGACGGAGCGGAAGCCGTCTGTGGAGGTAGAGACGGTGATGGGGAATGTCGAAAAACAGGAACTGTCTGCGGAAGCGGCAGGAATGCAGGAAGATGTTACAGCACAGCAGGCGGAGACGGCGCAGGGAGCGCAGGGGACAGCAGAGCCAGCGGAAAATGCAACGGCAAATGCAGCAGCAGGAACTGCAACGGGATTGGAAACTGCGGGGGATACGGCGGCAGCCGGTGGACAGGCATGCGCAGACGCAGCGGGCACGTCGGTGGAGGCGCAGACGCAGAGCACGGCATCCACGGACGGGAGCCTGGCGGCACAGACCCAGGGCACGACGACAGCTGCCGGGAATGCATCCGTGGAGAATACACAGGAGGCGGCAGCACAGACCGAGGCGCAGATGTATCTGTCACAGGGATATTACGATGTGCAGAAGGGAGACAGCCTTGTAGGAATCTGCCGGAAAATATATCAGACGACGGCAATGCTGGACAAGCTCTGCGAGGTCAACGGCATTGAGGATGAAAATGCCATCTACGCCGGTCAGCGTCTGATTCTGCCGAATTAAAAAAATAGTGAAACGGGAATACACACATGCTATAATATTCATAATCAGTGAAAGCATAGACAACATAGGAACGAGGAAGTATGGCAGAAAAAAACAAAAGCGGATTTCATACGGTAGGGGATACCGATATGGAGGAATATAACCGTAAAATAAAGGAACATCGCAGAAAGGTCCTGCGCCGCACCGTGATTGTGACGGCGGTCATTCTTCTGGTGCTGACCGGTCTGGGACTCTACATGGCGCTCCGCTATTATGAGAACTATGACATTATGTCAACCGCGGAGCGGTCGGATACGGATGCGACACATTTTACGGAATTTCAGGGAAATATTTTAAAATACAGCAATGACGGGGCATTTTATCTGGATGCCGCGAATGAACTGATCTGGAACCAGACGTATGAGATGTCGTCGCCGAAGCTGGATACCTGCGGAAATTATCTGAGCATCTACGACAAGGGCGGGACAAAAATTTATATTTTAACACCGACAAAGCTTGTGGGAAGCATTGAGACAACCATGCAGATTCAGCAGGTATGCGTGGCAGAGCAGGGGACGGTTGCGGTTCTGATGAAAAAAGACAAGGCGGCGTATCTTGCGCTGTATGACAGAGAGGGCAACAGCCTGGCGGAAGGGGAGATCCACGGTCAGAACGGGGGATACCCGATCGCCATTGCGCTTTCCAATGATGCGGTAAAGCTGGCGGTATCCATGATCAATATCAATGAAGGAAGCGTCAAGAGCACAATTGCGTTTTACAATTATGGCACGGTTGGGCAGAACGAAATCGATCACTGCGTGGGTGTGAACAATTACGATGACATGGTCATCCCGGAGATGGAGTTTACCTCCAACGACCGGATGGTTGCGTTCGGCGATACGAAAGCAGTGATCTTTGAGGGCGCGCAGAAGCCGCAGGCAATCGCGGAGATCCCGATGGATGAGAAGACAAAAAGTATTTTTTACAATGAGCACTATATCGGAATCGTGACCGGCAATGAGGATGAGGCGGTGACCAATCATCTGGCGGTGTATGATGAAAACGGAAAACTGGTCATGGAAAAGGATTTCGGTCTGGACTACAGCAGTATCGAATTTTTGACCAATAATGAGATCTGTATCCGGAACGCAAATGTCTGCGACATCTATACGGTGCATGGTGTTTATAAGTTCCACCATGAGTTTGAAGAGGAGCTTTTTGAGATTATACCGGGGAAATTAAAATTGAACTACACGCTTGTGCTCAAAGATACGACACAGCGGATCAGATTAAAATAAGGAGGAGATTATGAACTGGGTATTGATGCTTGTCCTCCTGGTGTTAGCGTGCTGTGCAATCTACGGCTACACAAAAGGATTTTTGAGAATTGTATTTTCACTCGTCGCCTGGGTGATTGTGCTGGTATTTGTTTCGTGGGCAACGCCGCATGTCAGTCAGTGGATACAGGAGAATACAACCATTTACGAAAAAATAGAAGCTGCGTGTGAGGAATCTGTGCGGCGTGCGGCGCAGGGAAAGATGGAAGAAGGCGCAGTGGAACAGTACGGAGAAGCCGGGGAACTGGGGCTGGATCTTCCGGAATCTGTGATGGCGCAGATCGTTTCGGGGGCTTCCGGCGCAGCGGACACTGTGCTTGCGGAGACCGGGGTATATGCAGGGATCGCGCAGAGCCTGGCAGGATTTATCGTGCAGGGAATTGCGTTTGTGACGGTGCTGATTCTCTCATGGATTCTGGTGCATGTGATCTCGGCGCTGCTTGGAATTGTATCGCATATTCCGATATTAAAAGGCGTGAACCGTTTCACGGGAATGTTAGCGGGGCTGATGGAGGGGCTTCTCATCGTCTGGATTGCGTTTTACATTGTTGCCCTTTGCAGTACGGGAGAGACGGGGAGAGTGATTGTTTCTTATATTAATCAGAGTGCGTTTCTGAAAGAACTGTATGAAAACAATATTCTTCTGTCTCTGGGAACGGGTTTTGCACGCTAAAAGGCATGAATTACAAGGGCTGCCGACAGTGAGGGGAAAATCCGTGAAAACTTTTTAAAAAAACTGTAAAAAGAGTGTTGACAATCTGAGATGCAGATGGTAGTATATACAAGCTGACCGCGAGAACAGCGGACAGGCAAAGCGCTTCTGAAAAAGAAGCAAAAGAAAATAAAAAAAGTTGTTGACAAACGGTTGACGGTATGATATAGTAAATAAGCTGTCGCCGAGAGATGACAACGATGAATGAGATTGAAAAATCCGTTCGGAAGTTGCGAAGCAACTTCTAAAGTCAATACGAAGTATTGACGATGTACATTGATAACTGAACAGTGAATAAACCTTGAAAGATCCTAAATTTCAAGCTGTCGATCAAGAGATTGAAAGACAGACGAACGTTCTTATAAAGAACAACCTAAAACAGTAAATTCAGAGTAACATCTGAATAAGCCAGATTATTCTGGAAAAGGAAACAAACTATAACATGAGAGTTTGATCCTGGCTCAGGATGAACGCTGGCGGCGTGCTTAACACAT
>OGXW01000489.1_pt1 | contig 29742 bp, 23 predicted proteins | sample 1576341 | NCBI WGS metagenome assembly OGXW01 (sample SAMEA3541592, study PRJEB24748) | human gut metagenome | biome: human gut; feature: human-associated habitat; material: faeces | place: China | collected 2012
GACGTTACTCGTGAGCGCATGGCTGCTAAGGCTCGCCGTCTGGCTGCTAAGTAATCAGTCCACGCATATCAAACAAAAAAGAGTCGCTGTAAAGCGGCTCTTTTTTGTTGTGTAAATCGTTATCTGATTACTAAAGTATTGGAAATGGGAGCCAACCTTTGGCTGGGAGATCCAAAAGGATAGACACCAAGGTTTCTATCCTCTTGGGACTCCATCTTCCTTTATTTCTTAGTTTGGCGCAGATCAGAGAACGGCGACCGCTTCGATATGGGGAACGGCAGTCGGGTTACCATTGCGTGTCTTTCGCAAATTATTCGCAGTTCACAGATAGCGTACTGCTACACATGCGGGTTATTCTTCACAGGCGCGACATAACAGTGTCGCGCAACTCGTTGGCTTGGATATTTTGCACGACACCTACGAATTGCACTCGTTATACCGTAGGGTGTGACGACTCGGCGCACCGCTTGTATCCGACCTGCACAATCTATCCCGTAGGGGCGGCCATTGGCCACCCACACAACGGTAAACCGTCACGTCAATTTTCCATTCTCTATTATCAATTCTCAATTACTGCAAATCGCTAAATGCAATCTTCCGCTACAGCATCTCCTGCGTGATCAACCGCAGATCGGTATAATACAGCTCACGCTTCGGCTTCACACCGTGCAGCAGCATTTGATACATCGCCAGCACGGCGTGGAACGACTCCTGCGAGAATGACTGACCGATCACGAAATCCACCGTTCCTTCGCGCAGATACCGCTTCGCGGTGGGCGTGAGGTCGTTGCAGACGATATGCGGCCGGGTGGTGCGCCGCGCTTTTCGGATGCCCGCGATGCAGCCGGAGAGCGGCTGGCAGGCCATATAGACGGCGTGCAGGCGGCTGTCGGCCTGAAGCGCCTGCGCGACGAGTTCACCGGTGAGTTCAGGCATTTCGTTGGTTTCGATCACGCGGTAGGCATCTTCGGAGAAGCCCAGCTCGAGCAGACGGCGGCAAAAGCCGTCCACGCGGCCTTTGTGGGCCTCCATACGCAGATTTCCGGTGACAATGAGAACGTGCTCGGGCGGCCGGATGAGCCGCGCCATGACACCGGCGGCGATAGCGCCTGCGCGGACAAGATCCTGTCCGGCGTGGCACAGACGGCCGCTGTGCGGCACATCGGCATCATAGGTGATGACGGTAACGCCTTTCTGCACCGCCTGCTCGATGGCGGCGCGGACCTCCGGCGTATTCTCGGCACGGATAATGAGTCCGTCCACGCCGGAACGAATCTGTTCGTCCATCGCGCGGAGCAGCTCCTGCATCGTCATGGTGCGCAGCGGCTGCTCGGTCAGTATAAACGCCGGATCGGCGATATAGCGCAGTGCCTTGCGAATGCCGCTGACGATCTGCCGGTTGAAGTGCCCATCCGTCCATTGCGGAATGAGAATAGCCGCTTGCCTGCAATCTGCCGATTTCGGCGGCACTGGAGGCTGATAGCCGAGTTTTTCTGCGGCACGGACAACTTTTTCGCGTATCATTGGATTGACGTTGGGGCGTCCGTGCAGCACACGGTCCACCGTGCCGCGCGACACACCGGACAGCTCTGCGATTTTTTGTATGGTAACTGCCATTGATACATTCTCCTTTTCTACTTCAAAGTATAGGGGAGAGCAGCGCTGACGTCAAGTATAACTACGCACAGTGCACAATCAAAAATGCGCTGTCATCTGCTTTTGAGCCTTCATTTTGCCATAAATTTGCGGTGCTTTTTTAGGCAGGCTTCCAATGTTTTGGTGGGACGGTTGACCGTGACGGAGAGATTGCGGTACAATGTATGCAATGAAGAAAAAGTGTGAAAAACGCGGGAATCCGCGTGTATTAACGAGATTTTAAGTGATTATTCCTGCTGTTAAAAAGGAGAGGATCAGCATGCTGAATATTGGTGTTATCGGCTGCGGCGCAATCGGCCGCGATCATATTCGACGTCTTACGGACATTGTTCCGGGCTGTCAGGTTGTTGCCTGTGCAGACTATTTTGAAGAAGCTGCGATTAAGGTTGCAGCGCAGTATGAAGGCATGAAGGCATACAAGACCGGCGAGGAGCTGATTGCAGCACCGGAGGTGCAGGCGGTCGTTATCACCTCGTCCGACCCTAGCCACGCAGGCTATGTGCTTGAGGCTCTCAAAGCGGGCAAGCAGGTGTTCTGCGAGAAGCCGCTGGCACAGAGTGCCGCCGACTGCGAGAGAATCATCGCGGCCGAGACCGCACATGGCAAGCGTCTGGTACAGGTCGGCTTTATGCGCCACTATGACCGCGGCTACGCCGAGATGAAGCGCATCATCGACTCCGGTGAGCTGGGTGCGCCGCTGATGATTCACGCGTGCCACCGCAACGTGTCTCAGCCGGACGGCTTCCAGACCGAGATGGGCGTTTCCAACGTTGCAATCCACGAGCTGGACATCTGCCGCTGGCTGCTCGGCGATGAGTACAAGAGCGGTCAGGTGCTCAAGGTGCGCCAGTCCGCGTGCTCTACCAAGGGTTACGACAACCCGCAGATCGTGCTGCTGGAAACCCAGTCCGGTGCGCGCATTGACGTAGAGGTTCAGGTTGCGGACGCTTACGGTTACGACATCCAGTGTCAGGTCGTCTGCGAGAAGGGCACAGTCAACCTGCCTGATCCGTATGCGGTTGTCAAGCGCTCGAACGCAACCCGTTCGTTCCCGATCCTGACCGACTGGAAGGACCGCTTTATTGAAGCCTATGACATTGAGCTGACCCATTGGGTCAAGACCCTCGAGGAGAAGGGTGAGCCGGATGGTCCGTCCGCATGGGACGGCTACGCTGCCTGCGTCGCAGCAGACACGCTCAACCGTTCCCGCGGCACGAATCAGTTCCTGCCGATCGAGATGATGGATAAACCTGCTCTCTACAAATAATCTCTCATATATAAGAAAAAGGACCGCCCCAGCGGTCCTTTTTCTTTTATATTGGGTTATACGGTCAGCTTCTCCGCTTGATATGCGGCACGGATAAACAGGACAAGCAGCACAAGGCTGGCAATCTGCGAGAGAAAAATCGGAATAGAAGTTGGCAGCATGCGCAGCAAAATGTTGATAAGGGAAAGATAAAAGCACCAGCGAATACGCTTGGGCGGAAAGTCGTAGCCGCGCTCTGTACAGACATCGTCCAGTCCGGTGTACAGCCAGAACTGCGAGACATAGGATGCGATCACACCGGCAAGTGCGATCAGGCTGAACAGCAAATAAAACGTGCTGGGTGTATACGGCGGCGTGTCGCTCGGAACGAGTGTCATGGCCAGTAGGCCGACAACGGTTGCCGCCACGCTGAGCACAGTGGCTGTGAACGCACGCTGCAGGCGCTCGGACACGCGGCTGAACCGGTAAAACGGATAAAACTGCACGAGGGTGCAGAATATACCGAGAATGCCGGTAACGGTGAGCGCTGCACCGTTTGTACCGTTCAAAGTGACGGAGCCGCTGAATTGTCCAAGCACCAGTGAAACGGCGCTGCACAGCCAGAACATGGAAAGCCAGCGGGCAATGGGAATGTTGTTGTTCATAATCTCTACCTCCTTGCCATTATAATAGCAGAGAAGATGAAAATATGCAAGAAAAAGCAGAGCCTTTCGGCTCTGCTTTTGTGCGATTTTACAATATATTAATACTGTACCTGAACCGGCTTGCCGGAGTGGAACGAATCCGTAATCGCGTAGGTAACGAGGGTTGCCTTGGTGCCGTCGTAAACGGTCAGCTCGGGCTTGCGGTCCTTCTGGATGCAGTCGATAAAGTCCACCATTTCGAGCAGGTACGCCTCTGCGAAACGCTGCGGGAAGTTCTCGACGATCTCCTGACGGGCACCGTACTGATCGTAAACCATTACACGGTCCTTCCACGGTACACCGGCTACGCGGATATGCGCTTCGGTGCCGACGATTTCGGTCTCGGTGTGGTAGCCGTGCGGCGCAGTACGGCCAACGTGCAGGAAAGCGACCGTGCCATTGTCAAACTTGAGCATTGCCATGCCGGTCTCGGTGTCGCCGTTCTCGGCAAACTCGGGGTGCTTAAAGTTGGTGCCTGCGGCGTAAACCTCGGTAACCTCACCGCCGAGGAACCAGCGCATCAGGTCAATGTCGTGCGAAGCCGCGTCGATGAAGATGCCGCCCGAGGTCTTGGAGAACTTGATGCAGCTCTCGACCAGTGCTTCCGGGTCAAGGCCGGTAGCCTTTACCAGATACGGCTTGCCGATGCGGCCTGCGTTGATCTGTGCCTTTGCATCCGCGTAGGACGGATCGTAGCGGCGCATAAAGCCAAGGAAGAAGATCTTGTCCGGGTGACGTTCAACAGCAGCCTCAGCGCGCTTGCACTCCTCAAGCGAGCAGCCGAGCGGCTTGTCGGTGAAAACGTGCTTGCCTGCATCGAGCGCGTACTCGATCATCCAGCAGTGCTCCGGAGAGGAGGAGACGATAACGACAGCTTCGATGTCTGCCTCGTCAACCATTTTCTTGTAGTCCGTGGTGGTGTACTCTACCTTGAGGTAGTCCTTCGCCCAGTCCAGCTCCTTCTGCTCGAGCGAGCAGGCAGCGACCAGCTTGCAGCCGGGAATCTTGAACGCGAGATTCTGCGCGTGTACCGAACCGAGACGGCCCAAACCGACGATGCCAACTTTGATTTCCTTCATGTTTGTTCTCCTTTTTATAGAGCGGATTTTCTCTCTACGGCAATCGAACGATTGCCTGTGTCTCTCTCATACTAATTCTATCACTGCGTGGACGCGAACGCAAGGAAAAACGACCAAATCAGAGCGTTTTTTATACGGTGAAAACTGGCATTTCAGCACTCGGCAGGCGGGTGTGATAAAATTCCGACGATCATTTCATAAATTGTTCACAAACAGCACTTGACTTTGCCCGTATGTGGTGGTAAATTAAGTTTAGCACTCGGGGAGATGGAGTGCTAACAACCGAAAGAAAGGAGTCTGCTTCGGTGGAGCTTTCGGAACGTAAAAAGCAAATACTCAAAGCCATTATCGGCGATTACATCCGCACGGCTGAGCCGGTCGGCTCCAAGGCATTGACCGAGGGACACGAGCTGCCGTTCTCGTCCGCCACCATCCGCAATGAGATGAGTGAGCTGGAGGACATGGGCTACCTCGAAAAGCCGCACACCTCTGCGGGACGAATCCCCTCACCGCAGGGCTATCGACTGTATGTGGATGAACTGATGGAGCGTCCGGCCGACAATGCGGAGGACGGAAACGCACTGCAGAACAGCGTGCTTACCAAGGTACGGGAGCTTGACCACCTCATTCAGGAGGCCGGCAAGCTGCTCACCAGTCTGACGAATTACGCGTCGGTTGCTATCACACCGGCCATGACACAGATCGCCATCCGGCAGTTTGAGATCATCGCAGTCGATAAGATGAATTTCGTAATCGTAGTAGTTACGGATTCGGGTACGGTTAAGAACAAAATGGTCCGCACGGTGGCTGAGGTCTCCAAGGATGAGGCCGAGTTGCTCACCTATGTACTCAACCAGACGCTGACCGGACTGCCGCTCTCGAGCATCACCGCCGAGCGGTTCGACATTGTGCGCCGCGCCGCGGGATTGACCGCGCTGCTCGCTCCGGTGGCCGAGTACATCGCAGAGCTGATCACCGAGCTGAGCGACCAGAAGGTTTACCTCGACGGTGCCAGCAAGCTGCTTCGTTTTCCGGAGTACCGCGATACGAAAAAGGCACAGACGCTGCTCGATTACATGGAGGACGACCGCAAGCACCTGCTGCCGGCCACCCGCAAGATCGACGGCATCCAGTTCTTCATCGGACCGGAAAACGGTGAAAACCCGCTGAGTGAAACCTCGGCGATCTACGCAAAATACGATATCGGCAAGATCGGTCAGGGTGCGATCGGCATCGTGGGTCCGACCCGCATGGATTACGCCAAGCTGTCCGCACAGCTCAGCCGCTTCGCAAAAGGGCTGAACAAGCTGATTGCCGAGACATTTTTAGATGAAAAAGACGGAAATCATTGATTTCCTGTAAACGGAGGCACAAAACGACATGAGCAAAAAGATAAAGCCGGAGGCGGAAGAGCAGGAGCAGGTAAAGACCGAGGCTCCCGCAGAGGAGACCGCCAAGGCTGATGCAAAGCCCGCGACGGACTGGGAAGCCAAGTATAACGACCTGAACGATCGTTATCTCCGCATGGCGGCGGAGTACGATAACTTCCGCAAGCGCAGCCAGCGCGAGCGCGAGCAGGCGTACACCGATGCAGTCAGCCGCGCCGTAACCGCACTGCTGCCGACCTACGATAACCTCGAGCGGGCGCTCAAGGCAGAGACCGCCGACACCGAATATAAAAAGGGTGTCGAGCTGACCATGACGCAGCTGACCGAAAGCCTCAAGGGCATTAACGTCACTGTCATCGACGCTGCCGCAGGCACCGCATTCGATCCGAACTTCCACAACGCGGTTATGCACGTTGAGGATGAAAGCCTCGGTGAAAATGTCATCGCGGAAACCTTCCAGCAGGGCTTCCAGATTGGCGATAAGGTTATTCGCCATGCGATGGTGAAGGTTGCAAACTGATTACTAACTACTAATTAAAGTAAACTAAATCCTAACTATTAAGGAGTGTATTTATTATGGGTAAGATCATTGGTATTGACCTTGGTACGACGAACTCTTGTGTATCTGTTATGGAGGGCGGCGAAGCCGTAGTCATCCCTAACGCTGAGGGTGCGCGCACCACTCCGTCTGTTGTTGCATTTTCCAAGGACGGCGAGCGTATGATCGGTCAGGTCGCTAAGCGCCAGGCTGTAACCAACGCTGACCGTACCATTATTTCCATCAAGCGTCACATGGGCACCGACTACCGCGTAAACATCGACGGCAAGCCGTACTCCCCGCAGGAGATTTCCGCTATGATCCTGCAGAAGCTGAAGGCTGATGCAGAAGCATACCTCGGCCAGCCGGTAAATCAGGCGGTCATCACCGTTCCGGCTTACTTCTCCGACTCGCAGCGTCAGGCTACCAAGGATGCCGGCAAGATCGCAGGTCTGGAAGTTCTGCGTATCATCAACGAGCCGACCGCTGCTGCGCTGGCTTACGGCGTAGATAAGGAATCCGAGCAGAAGATCATGGTTTACGACCTCGGCGGCGGTACGTTCGATGTATCCATCCTGGATATCGGCGAGGGCGTTCTGGAGGTTCTGTCCACCGCAGGTGATACCCACCTCGGCGGTGATGACTTCGACCAGCGCATCATCGACTGGATGGTTGACGAGTTCAAGAAGTCCAACGGCATTGACCTGTCGAATGACCGTATGGCTATGCAGCGCCTGAAGGAAGCTGCTGAGAAGGCGAAGATCGAGCTGTCCGGCATGAGCCAGACCTCCATCAACCAGCCGTATATCACCGCTGATGCTACCGGCCCGAAGCACCTCGAGCTGACCCTGACCCGTGCAAAGTTCAACGAGCTGACCGCAGACCTCGTAGAGCGCACCATGGGCCCGGTTCGTCAGGCTATGAGCGACGCTGGTCTGTCCGCTTCCGATCTGTCCAAGGTCCTGCTGGTTGGCGGTTCCACCCGTATTCCGGCTGTACAGGAGGCTGTTAAGGGCATCACCGGCAAGGAAGGCTTCAAGGGCATCAACCCGGACGAGTGCGTAGCAATCGGCGCATCCATCCAGGGCGGCGTTCTCGGCGGCGAGGTCAAGGACGTGCTGCTGCTCGACGTAACTCCGCTGTCCCTCGGTATTGAGACCCTCGGCGGCGTATGCACCAAGCTGATCGACCGCAACACCACCATCCCGACCAAGAAGAGCCAGATCTTCTCCACCGCAGCTGACAACCAGCCGTCCGTTGAGATTCACGTTCTGCAGGGCGAGCGCGAGATGGCTGCAGGCAACAAGACCCTCGGCCGCTTCACCCTCGACGGCATCGCTCCGGCACCGCGCGGCATTCCTCAGATTGAGGTTACCTTCGATATCGACGCAAACGGCATCGTAAACGTATCCGCTAAGGACCTCGGCACCGGCAAGGAGCAGAAGATCACCATCACTGCATCCACCAATCTGTCTCAGGACGAGATCGACAAGGCAATGCACGAGGCTGAGCAGTACGCTGAGCAGGATAAGAAGAACAAGGAAGCAGTTGAGGTTCGCAACAACGCTGAGCAGCTGGTATTCCAGTCCGAGAAGGCACTGACCGATCTGGGCGACAAGCTGTCCGCAGACGAGAAGAGCGGCGTTCAGGCTGAGATCGAAAAGGTTAAGGAAGCACTCAAGGGCACCGATACTGATATGATCAAGGCTGCAACCGAGGGTCTGTCCAAGAAGTTCTCCGATCTGGCTGGCAAGATCTATCAGCAGCAGGCACCGCAGGGCGACCCGAACATGGGCGGCGCTCAGGGTGCAGGCGCACAGGGCGGCCAGCAGGGCGACTTTGTAGACGCTGACTTCACCGAGGTTAAGGACGACGACAATAAGTAATAAGCAAGAGTGAAGATAGAAGAGTGAAGAGTGGAGAGAAAAACTCCTCACTCTTCACTCTCCACACTCCACTCTAATGGAGAGGCGCACTTTGGTGCGCCTATCCCTGTGTATAGGATGATTTTTTATGGCTGATAAAAGAGATTATTATGAAGTGCTCGGCGTACAGAAGGGCGCAAGTGATGATGAGCTGAAAAAGGCATACCGCAAGCTGGCGCGCAAGTACCACCCGGACCTCAACAAGGATAATCCGGAGGCTGCGGATAAGTTCAAGGAAGTAAACGAAGCATACGAGGTGCTGTCCGACAAGGAGAAGCGCGCCAAGTACGACCAGTTCGGCTTTGCCGGTGTGGACCCGAGCTACGGCGGCGGCGCCGGCGCGGGCGGTTTCGGCGGCGGCTTTGACATGGGCGATCTGGGCGACCTGTTCGGTTCGTTCTTCGGCGGCGGCTTTGGCGGCGGACGGTCGTCCCGCCGCAATGCACCGCAGCGCGGCGAATCCATCCGTCAGACGGTGATCCTGTCCTTCGAGGAAGCCGCATTCGGCTGTGAGAAGGAGATCACGGTCGAGCGCATCGAATCCTGTGACGACTGCGGCGGCACAGGTGCCGCAAAGGGCACCACGGCGGAGACCTGTCCGAACTGCCGCGGCACCGGCGTTGTTACGCAGACCCAGCGCACGCCGCTCGGCATGTTCCAGACGCAGGGCGCCTGCCCGAACTGCCGCGGCACCGGCAAGATCATCAAGAAGCCGTGTCCGAAGTGCGGCGGTCAGGGTCGTGTCCGCAAGACCCGCAAGTTCAAGGTCAACATTCCGGCCGGTATCGACGATGGTCAGTCCATCCAGCAGCGCGGTCAGGGCAATGCCGGCGTAAACGGCGGCCCTGCAGGCGATCTGTTCGTAACGGTTGCCATCCGTCCGCATCCGATCTTTACTCGCAACGGCCCGGATGTACATGTCGATATTCCGATTTCGTTCGCACAGGCCGCACTCGGCGATACGCTGCAGGTGCCGACCATCGACGGCCGCATCGAGTACAAGATTCCGGAAGGCACACAGACCGGCACGACCTTCCGCATGCGCGGCAAGGGCATCCAGAACGTCAACGGCCGCGGCCGCGGCGACCAGTACGTCCGCGTAAACATCGAGGTGCCGAAGAACCTGTCCGACAAGCAGAAAAAGCTGCTGCGTGAATTCGAGGAAACGTCTACCGACGAGAATCAGGTCAAGCGCAAGAGCTTTTGGGATAAGGTAAAGGACGCACTCAAGGATAAATAATTAAAGGAGCTTTGCTTTTTGAAGAAATACGGTGAATTGGATTCGGTAAGCTGACCGGGAGGTCGGCTGAACCCATAAACCACCTCCCAAAAGGACGAAAATATCGACTTTTCAGGAGGAATTCCCATGAATCGGGAGAATAAACGCAAGCAATATCAAAAGGGTTATTACAAAACGCATGCCTGTGACGACAGCTTTACCTGCAGGGTGTGCGGCTGTCCGGTCGTACCGGAAGGCGCGGGCAGCGACCACAGGAATCACTGTCCGAACTGTCTGTCCAGTCTGCATGTGGACGATGAGCCGGGCGACCGTGCCGCCGACTGCGGCGGCATCATGGACGCCATCGGTGTCTGGGTCCGCAAAAACGGTGAGTGGGCAGTGATTCATCGCTGCCGACGCTGCGGTGTACTGCATTCCAACCGCGCAGCGGCTGACGATAACCCGATGAAGCTGATGTCCATCGCCATGAAGCCGGTGGCGTTCCCGCCGTTCCCGTTGGAGCGGATTGAGGAGCTGACCGCGCTCATGGGAGGAGACGGAGCAGTGAGATAAATAGAAAACCACCCGAGATTTTCTCGGGTGGTTTTTTCTGTTCTCAATTCGGCAACCGTACAATAAAAGAAGCGCTCTCGGTATAACCGAGAGCGCATTTCTGTATCCCTTAAAGCTGCGGCAGCAGGTTTGCCAGCTCGAGAGCCGCAATCGCTGCATCTGCACCCTTGTTGCCAGCCTTGGTGCCTGCGCGCTCGATGGCCTGCTCGATGTTCTCAGTGGTAATCACGCCGAACGTTACCGGTACGCCGGTCTGCAGATTGACCTGTGCGATGCCCTTGGCAGCCTCGTTGCACACGAGGTCGTAGTGGCTGGTCGAGCCGCGGATAACCGCGCCGAGGCAGATAACTGCATCATACTTGCCGCTCTGCGCCAGTTTCTGCGCCGCAAGCGGAATCTCAAATGCACCCGGAACCCATACGAGCGTGATGTCATCCGTGTCCACACCGTGACGTACCAGCGTGTCCTCCGCGCCGGAGATCAGCTTGGAAACGATAAATTCGTTGAAACGTGCACCAACGATTGCAAACTTGCCCTTGGTTGCTACTAACTTGCCTTCGAGTACCTTCATCTTAAAATCTTCCTTTCAATATGGTGAACAGATATATTGCAGGGCGAGGTGAGGTCATCCCGCCCTGCGGGATAGATTGATTACAATGTTTCACTAAAGAGGTGTCCCATCTTAATCTTCTTGGTTCTGAGGTAGAACGCGTCGTCCTTCTGCGGTGCAATCTCAATCGGCACGCGCTCGGCGATCTCTACGCCGAAGCCGTCCAGACCGTAAATCTTCTCCGGATTATTGGTCAGCAGGCGCAGCTCCTTCGCGCCGAGGTCCTGCAGGATCTGAGCGCCGATCCAGTATTCGCGCAGGTCGGGCGCAAAGCCGAGCTTTACGTTTGCCTCAACGGTATCGAAGCCCTTTTCCTGCAGCTCATACGCCTTCAGCTTGTTGATCAGACCGATGCCGCGGCCTTCCTGGCGCATATAGAGCAGCACGCCGCGGCCTTCCTTGTCGATCTGCTGCATGGCTGCCGCCAGCTGCTGGCCGCAGTCGCACCGGCGGGAACCGAACACGTCGCCGGTCAGACACTCGGAGTGTACGCGGCAGAGCAGGTTCTTGCCATCGCCGATCTCGCCCTTGACGAGCGCAACGTGGTGCTCGCCGGTCAGGTCGTTGACGTAGCCGTAGATGCGGAACTCACCGAAACGGGTCGGCATTTTCGCACAGGCTTCGCGGACAACGTGCTTGTCATGGCGGCGGCAGTAGTCCTGCAAGGACTTGATGGTGATGATCTTGAGGCCCCATTCTTTGGCCTTCTCCATCAGTTCGGAGGTGCGCATCATTGTGCCGTCATCGCGCATGATCTCACAGCACAGACCGCACTGCTCGAGTCCGGCCAGACGGCACAGATCGACAGTCGCCTCGGTGTGGCCGTTGCGGGTCAGCACACCGCCGCGGCGTGCAACAAGCGGGAAAACGTGTCCCGGACGGCGGAGTTCCTCCGGCTTGGTGTGGATATCCGCACATTTGCGGCAGGTAAAGCCGCGTTCCTCGGCGGAAATGCCGGTCGTGGTGTCCACATGGTCGATGGAGACCGTGAACGCGGTGTGATGGTTGTCGGTGTTGACCTTTACCATCTGCTCCAGACCGAGACGGAGTGCAACCTGCTCACTCATCGGTGTGCAGATCAGGCCCTTGGCATGGGTCGCCATGAAGTTGACGTTTTCGGTCGTGGCGAACTGTGCGGCGCAGATGAGGTCGCCCTCGTTCTCACGGTCCGGGTCGTCGATGGTGAGGATGAGGTGTCCGGCGCGAAGCTCTTCGAGCGCCTCTTCAACTGTATTGAACTGATATTCCATAAGAGAAAACCTCCGTTAAAATCCGTGTTGTGCAAGAAAATCCATCGTAATACCGCTGGATTTGTGCGGCGTGAGCATTTTTTCAACGTATTTGCCGATCACATCGCATTCGAGGTTGACCGGCTCGCCCGGCTTTTTGCCGAGCAGAATGGTCTGCGCGCCGGTGTGCGGAATGATGGAGACCGAAAAGTCGGTGTCCGTCACAGCCGCCACGGTAAGGCTGACACCATCAATGGCGATCGAGCCTTTTTCGACGATGTACCGGAGCAGGGGAGCCGGTGTTTTGATCGTTACCCACACGGCGTTGTCCTCGCGCCGCTGCAAGAGAACCGAGCCGGTGCCGTCGATATGGCCGGATACGATATGACCGCCGAACCGTCCGTCGGCAGGCATCGCGCGCTCCAGATTGACCGGCGAGCCGCTCTGCAGACTGCCGAGCGCGGAACGCCGCAGGCTCTCCGCCATCACGTCGGCGCTGAAGCTGTCGTCCGTCAGCGCGACCACGGTCAGGCATACGCCGTTCGTGGCAATGCTGTCGCCGATTTTGGTATTTTCGAGCACGGTATTCGCCGCAATCGTCAGCCGAGCGCCCTTTGCGCCGCGCTCGATGCGCCGCACCGTACCGATTTCTTCGATAAGTCCAGTAAACATTACAATCTCCCTTCAATCAGGAAATCTTCGTCCAGCGGCATGCAGGTCACGTCCTTCAGCGGAAGCGCCTGCACCATCTTGTCAAATCCCAGACCTCCGACCGGACTTTTTGCGCCTGCACCGCCGATGATTTTCGGGGCGATGTATGCCTGCACGCGGTGCACTACATCGGCCTCCAGCGCGGAGAACGCAAGTGCCGAGCCGCCTTCGAGAAGCAGACCGTCGATGCCGAGTGCGCCGAGCTGGCGCATCAGGTCGGCAAGGTCTACGCGCTCGTTTTTCGTTTTGCATTCGAGAATGTGTACACCGTGCCGTTCCAGTTCAGCGGTGCGCTCATTTCGACCGACGACCGCGATATAGGTCGGGATTTTGTTCGCCGTCTGTACGATTCTGCTGTCGATCGGCGTTCTTGCGCGGCTGTCGCAGATTACGCGGATCGGATCGCGCCCGCCGTCAATGCGGCAGGTGAGCAGCGGATCGTCCTCAAGCACGGTGCCGATGCCGACCATGATGGCAGGCAGCCGGTTGCGCGTTTCGTGCACATGACGGCGGGCGGTCTCGCCGGTAACCCAGCGGCTGTCACCGGTGTGCGCGGCAATTTTGCCGTCCAGCGTCATCGCGTACTTGAGCGTCACAAACGGCGTCTTGTGCGTGATGTAGTGAAAGAAAACTTCATTCACGCGGCGGCATTCGTCCTCGCACACGCCGGTCTCGACTTCGATACCTGCGTCGCGCAGGATCTGTGCGCCTTTGCCGGCTACCAGCGGGTTCGGGTCGAGGCAGCCGACGAACACGCGGCCGATCTTGTGCTCGATGACTGCGTCTGTGCACGGCGGCGTGCGTCCCCAGTGGCAGCACGGCTCGAGCGTGACGTAAAGGTCTGCGCCCGTGCAGTCCTCGGTGCAGTGCGCGAACGCGTTGCGCTCGGCATGCAGGCCGCCGATGTGCTCGTGCCAGCCTTCACCGATGATTTTTCCGTCCTTGACGATGACGCAGCCGACCATCGGATTCGGGTTGACGTGACCGGCTCCGCGCTGGGCCAGCGCCAGCGCCCGACGCATATATTCCTGTTTTTGCTCCTGCATAGAATCACCTGATATAATTCTGTAAAAAATTTCACGATAGTTTGGCGACAGCCATAAAAAAACGTCCCAAAGACAGAATCTTCGGGACGCTGAGAAAAGCATTGTGAAAATAAAAAGTCTGAAACACCGAATCGGCATTTCAGAACAGTAAACAAGCGGAAGGTCTTTCCGCATATTCTTCTTTCATCCAGACTATACTGTCGGCCTCGGAATTTCACCGAATCATGCTTCCGCCGAATGGCATCCGCTCGCGGGCTGTACCGCCGGTAGGGAATTGCACCCTGCCCTGAAGAATCAAATATTTGGTTTTGCGGGGCAAAGCCTTTATTACTCTGCCTGAGGAAAGTATAGTCCCAAGCGGAGAAAAATGCAAGAGTTTTTTGGAAAAATAATTTTACAGAATATGAGAATGCAAACAAAACACCGGAAAAGTTCAAAAAAGTCTGGAAAATAAGCGGATAACGCACGAAAAGCATAAAACGACTACGCGGTCTTTATTGATAATTTCCTGTTTTCTATTCCGACTCGCTAAGAGCCGCCCTATGGGCGGTTGCTCGCTGGACGCCCACTGCGGTGGGTGTATCCATTTTCAATTTGCTTCGGTTGTGCTATAATCAAATAGCTATGAAACGAAAGGAGAGTGTGCCATGCGGATCTGGACCGGACGAGCGGGAAGCGGCAAGACAACGGCCATCCTGCGGGAGATCGCGGCGCTGAGTGAAAAGGGAGAGGGACGGCAGATTCTGCTCGTGCCCGAGCTGAACTCGCACCTGATGGAGCGGCGGCTTGCTGCAGCCACGCACAACCATGGCGCACGCACGGCCGAGGTGCTGACGTTCTCACGATTGGCTGACCGTGTGTTCTCTGAGGTCGGCGGACTGGCACAGCAGATGCTGACGCCGGCAGGTCAGCTTTTGACCTTGCAGGAGGCGGCACGCCGTGTGCAGGGGGGGCTGAGTGCATGGAAGGGTCTGGCAGACAAGCCGGAGCTGCTGCAGGAGGCGCTGCGGCTGATCGACGAGTGCAAAACCTGTGCGGTCGCGCCGGAGACGCTGTTTGCGGCTGCCGAGGAAAGTGAGGACGCGGTACTTGCAGAAAAATTGTCCGATCTTGCACAGATTTTAACAGCCTATGAGCGCCTGTGCGAGGAGTCCCTGCCCGACCCGAGAGACCGCTTGACACATCTGCGCGACCGTCTGGCAGAAAGCCACACGCTGGACGGCGCAGCGGTCTATCTGGATGGTTTTCTCGGCTTTACTGTGCAGGAAAGTGCAGTGGTTGATGCCATGCTGGCAGCGGGTGTGCCGCTCTCTGCGGCGGTAACCTGTGATACGGATTACCCGGAGATTTTCCTTACCGGCTGTAAAACAGTGCAGAAATTAACCCGAATGGCAAAGCATCATAACCAGACGGTCGAGCGCATCGAACTGGGCGAAAGCAAGGTGGCCCGACCGGCGGGACTGGCTGCGCTCGAGCGCGAAAGCCTGCTGCCGGTGCGCACCCCACAGGAGAGTGCGGACGGCGTTCGGCTGTACGAGGCGGCTTCGCCGTTTGACGAGTGCGAGCACGCGGCGGCTTACATTCGGCGCAAGGTGCGGGACGAAGGCGCGCGCTGCCGCGATTTTGTGGTTGCGGCACGCGATATCGAGCCGTACAGCGCGTTTCTCGCAATGGCGATGGCGCGGTATGACATTCCGGTGTTTCTCGCGGAAAAGCCGGATCTGCTGTCTCGTCCGCCGATGGCGCTGGTCACGAATGCGCTTGAGGCGGTGCGAAATCACTTCCGATATGAAGATCTGTTCTCCTGTCTCAAGACCGGACTCGCGGGCTTGGATTGGGACGAAATTGACAAATTAGAGAACTATGTGCTCACCTGGAACATCCGCGGCGGAGCATGGGAACGCGAGTGGACCGAGCATCCGGACGGCTACGGTCTGTCCATCGACGAGAACGCGAAGGCACAGCTTGTCGAGCTGAACACACTCCGCAAACGGGCAATCGCGCCGTTCTCCGCACTGCGCGAGGCACTTGCAGGTGAGCAGCCTGCAGGCGACTGCGTGCGTGCGCTCTATGCATTTCTTCTCGCGGTGGACGCGCCGCAGCGTATGACCGACCGCGCCGCCGGACACGAGCAGGCGGGCCGTTTGCAGCTGGCCGATGAGTACCGCCAGCTGTGGGAAATCCTGGTCTCTGCGATGGAGCAGTTCGCGTGGGTGTGCGGGGATATGCCGCTGACGCTCGACCGTTTCGCGCAGCTATTCCGGCTGGTGCTCGGCGAGTACGATGTGGGTACGATTCCGGTTTCGCTCGACCGCGTGACCTGCGGCAACATCGAGCGTGCGTGTACGGAAAATGCGAAATATGTCATCCTGCTGGGCGTTAACGACGGCCTGATACCGAAAACCCCGTCCTCGACTTCGCTGCTGAGTGACATGGACCGCGACAAAATGGATGCGCTCGGCGTGGAACTCAAAGCCTACGGCGAGGAACGCCTGCTGATGGAGCAGGAAACGCTCTATCGGGCACTCGCGTGCCCGACGGACGAGCTGCTGCTGACGTATCACACCATCGACGCAGGCGGCGGTGAAACGCGGCCGTCCTACTTCGTGAACACAGTGCGGGAGCTGCTGCCGGATGTGCCGTTTTCCACCCACCGGACGGAGACCGTGCGTGACCGCCTGCAGGCGGAACGACCAGCGGTCGAACTCGCGTGCGCGTATCTTTCGGGCGACCGGACAGCCGCTGTGCGGGCTGCCTATGACTACTATAAGGATGATGAGCGAGTCAAAAACGCGCAGGCGCAGCGGCGCGGCAGAGGACCGCTGAGCAGTCCGCACACGATTGACGGCTTGTACGGAAAAAGTCTTAATCTGACCGCTTCGCGCGTGGATACGTTCTATTCCTGCCGGTTTGCGTTCTTTATGCAGTATGGTTTGAAGGCCAAGCCGCGCCGCGTGGCGAAGTTTGATGCGCTCTCGACCGGCACGTTCATCCACTATGTGCTCGAGCATGCGCTGGATGCTCTTGGAAAGTACGAGGGCGGCGCCGCCCATGCCGATCAGCCGACCGTGCGCAAAGCCTGCCGTGAAGCGGTACGGCAGTATGTCGCGGAGGAGCTGGGCGGCCTGGAGAACAAAACCGCGCGTTTCCAGTACCTGTTCCGCCGACTGGTGCGCGCCGTGGAGCAGATCCTCGACAACGTGATCGAAGAACTGCGCGTATCCGACTTTGCGCCGATCGACTATGAGCTGGACTTCTCGCGCAGCGGCGACCTGCCGCCCGTGCAGTGTGAGGACGGCGATGTGTCGGTTTCACTCTCCGGCAAGGTGGACCGCGTGGACGGCTACATCAAAAACGGCCGCCTCTATCTGCGCGTTATGGACTATAAAAGCGGAAAAAAGTCATTTTCGCTGTCCGACATCTGGTATGGACTCAACATGCAGCTTATCATCTATCTGTACGCGCTGCAGCAGGAGGGTCTTGACCGTTATCGTGCCCGCCTGACCGCCGAGCTGAACGAAATCGTACCGGCGGGCGTGCTGTACGTTCCGGTGCGCGATGAGCTGCCGGACGCGGCGCGCGACACGGACGAGGAAGGGCTGCGCATCCTGCGCGATAAGGCGCTGCGGCGTTCGGGGCTGCTGAGCGACGATATGTCGCTGCTCGAGGCGATGGAGCACGGTCTGGAGGGTGACGGACGGTTTATTCCGGTCTCTATCAAGACCGGGAAGGGCGAGGACGAGCCGACGCTTGCCGCCAAGTCTGCGGTAGCCGATCTGGCGAAATTCGGCAGACTGGCACGCTACACGCAGAAAAAGCTGCTCGAAATGGGACAGGCTCTGCGAAACGGCAGCATTGAAGCCGACCCGCGTAAGACCGACCGCAGCTACTGCGAATGGTGTGATTTCCGGGCAGCCTGCCGGTTTGATGAGACCGCCGGAGACAAGGTACGCTGGCTGAAAAACATCAAGGACAAGGAATTCTGGGAGCAGTTAGGAGGGGACGACAATGCCGAAGTGGACACCTGATCAGCAGACCGCAATCGACGACCGCGGCGGTGCACTGCTGGTTTCGGCGGCAGCCGGCTCGGGCAAGACAGCCGTGCTGACCGAGCGTGTGCTCCGGCGGCTGACGGACGAGAACGATCCGGTCGATATCGACCGCCTGCTGCTGGTTACCTTTACCAACGCAGCGGCAGCCGAAATGCGTGAGCGAATCGGTGCGGCCCTCGGTGCGGCCGTAGCCGCAAACCCGCGGGATACCCGTCTGCGGCGGCAGCTGTTCCTCGTGCACCGCGCGAAAATCACGACTGTGCATGCGCTGTGCCTGTCGCTCGCGCGCGAGCAGGCGGCGGTGCTCGGCATCGCGCCCGACTTTCGCTTGATGGACGAAAACGAGGGCAAGCTGCTTCGCGCCGAGGTGCTCGAAGAAGTGCTCGACACAGCCTACGAGCAGGCGGACGAGAAGTTTTTCGCGCTCTGTGACCTGCTGACGGCGGGGCGCGACGATAAAAAGCTGGGCGAGGTCATTCTCGGCACCTACGAGAAGATTCAGGCGCATCCCGATCCGCGGGCGTTCCTTGAGGACGTGCGTGCGGGGTTGTACACGCGCGGCATGGACACGCCGCACGGCTGTGTTCTGCGCGAGCAGGCAAGGTCGGCGGCACAGCACGGTGCGGCATTTCTGCACATGGCTGTGGATGAATTGACCGGCATTGACGAGCTGGCGGACAACTATCTGCCCGCGCTGACGAGCGACTTAAATCAGGCCGAGCGTCTGCTCGATGCGCTGTATAACGGCAGCTGGGACGACTGCGTGAAGGCTGCCCGGTCGATTTCGTTTGACCGACTCAAGGCCGCGAGAAAATTTGAGGACAAGGCGTTCCTCGAGCAGATCAAGGCCATGCGCGAGGAGTGGAAGGGCGTTGCCAATAACATTCGGGAGAAATGGCTGACCGTCACCGCAGAAGAAGCGGAGTACGACCGCGGCCTGACAGCCCCCGCGCTGTTCGCGCTCATTGACATGGTAAACGCCTTTGACGATGCCTTTACGGCAGCGAAACATGCGAGAAATGCTGCGGATTTCAACGATTTGGAGCACTTTGCCGTGCGTCTGCTGTATACAGACGGCAAGCCGTCCGCACTGGCGAAAACCATGTCCGAGCAGTTCACCGAAATTGCGGTGGACGAGTATCAGGACACCAACGCCGTGCAGGATGCCATCTTCCGCGCACTCTCCAGAGACGAGACCAACCTGTTCATGGTCGGTGACGTCAAGCAGAGCATTTACGGCTTTCGACTGGCTGACCCGTCCATTTTCCTTGAAAAATACCGCAGCTTCGGTGAGGTGGCGGACGCCGCTGACGGGCAGCCGCGCCGTGTCGTGCTCGGGCAGAATTTCCGTTCGCGGGCGGCCGTGCTGGACGCGTGCAACTATCTGTTTGCCGCCGTCATGGGCGAGACCGTGGGCGATCTCGTGTACACGGACAAGGAGGCGCTGCACCTCGGCGCGGACTACTATCCGGAGGCCGGAAATGCGCGGTACAAGACCGAAGTCCTGCTCGTGGATGCGGACGGACTCGGCGAGGACGATGATGCGCCGGACAAGACCGAACTCGAAGCGCGGCTTGCCGCAAAGCGCATTCGTGCGCTGCTCGATGAAGGTTTTCCGGTGACGGACAAGCAGACCGGAAGGCTGCGTCCGGTCACGCCGGGTGATATCGTAATCCTGCTGCGCTCGCCAAGAAACAAGGCGCCGACCTACATTGCGGAGCTGGAGCGCATCGGCGTAACAGCCAGCGCCGAGCAGCGCGGCGGCCTGCTGGAGACTGCCGAGGTCGGCACGATGGTGTCGCTGCTCAGCGTCATTGACAACCCGCGGCAGGACGTTGACCTTATCGGTGTGATGCGCTCGCCGCTGTTCGGCTTCACCGAGCAGGAACTGGCGGATATTCGCCTTGTGGACCGCAGGATCAGCTATTATGACGCGCTGCTGCAGGCGAGAACAGATTTTCCCAAGGTGGAAACCTTCCTGCAGCGGCTGGACTTTCTGCGCACCTTTGCGTGCGATCAGCCGGTGTACCGCCTGCTGTGGGAGATTTACGACCAGACCGGCGCACTCGGCCTGTACGGCGCGCTGCCGAACGGCGCACAGCGCCAGAGCAACCTGCTGACGTTTTTCGAGCGGGCGCGCTCGTTTGAGGGACAGGGCTTCCGCGGTCTGTTTGACTTTGTGCGCCTGCTGCGCGGCATGCTCGAACAGGGCGAGGATTTCCAGACGGTCGGCGCCGAGGCCACCGGCGGTGCGGTCCGCATTCTGTCCATCCACAAGTCCAAAGGACTGGAATTTCCGGTCGTTATCGTGGCAGACTGCGCCAAGCAGTTCAACGACAGTGACCTCAAGGAGCCGGTGCTCGTGCACCAGAACCTCGGCTTCGGCAGCAAGTGCCGCGACCGTGACCGCGGTGTGCAGTACGACACCGCCGAGCGCATTGCGGTCTCGGTGCAGATGCGCCGCGAAATGATTTCCGAAGAGCTGCGCGTATTATATGTAGCGATGACGCGTGCAAAGGAAAAACTGATTCTGACGGCAGCCACCGGCAGCCTGCGGAATTCTTTGAAAAAATGGTCGCTGCTGGCATCGCTCGATGAGCTGCCGCAGTACGCCATGGGCGCGGCGCGCACGCCGCTTGCGTGGATTCTGACACCGTTGCTGCGGCATCCGTGCGCGCGTGCGTTCCGCGAGGAGTATGCGCCCGAGGTGCCCGAGCACGGCACGGACAATGACGCATTTACGCTCAAGGTGTATTATCCGAGCGACCTGCAGCCGCAGGAAGCTGAAATCCTGCGTTTCGAGGACAGGGAGACCGGCGACTGCACCGTGCAGCCGCACTTCGACTACCCGCATGCTTACCTCGCGGATCTGCCGAGTAAGCTGACCGCCACCGGTGTCGGCCGTGGCTACCGCGCAGACGAGGCCGCCGAGGAGACACCGCCGCCGCGGAAAGAAGTGCAGCTGCGCGCACCGCTGTTCGAGCAGGGAGAAAAAAAGCTGACGCCTGCCGAGATCGGCACAGCACACCACCTGTTCATGCAGTTCTGCGACTTTGACGCCGCCTGTGCGCCGAACGGCGTGGAAAACGAGCTGAACCGTCTGGCGGAAAAGAAGATTTTGTCCACAGAACAGGCACATGCTGTGGATAAACACAAGATCGAACGGTTTTTCGCCTCCGACCTATACAAAACCTTTATGGCGGAAAATAAGGTGCGGCGTGAGTTCAAGTTCTCCGTGCTCGTTCCGGCGCAAGCGTATTTTCCGGTTGCGGCGGATGCACCCGAGGAAAATGTGCTCCTGCAGGGTGTTATCGACTGCCTGATCGAAACCAGGGACGGCTTTGTTATCCTTGACTTCAAGACCGATCGCATCAAGAAGGGCGGTGCGGTCGAGAGAGCCGAGCAGTACCGTCCGCAGCTGGCCGCCTACGCGCGTGCCGTGCATGAGATTTACGGCAGACCGGTCCGCGCGTGTGTGCTGTACTTTTTTCACACCGGCGATACCGAATGGGTGTCGCTTGACGAGGACTGACAGCATTTGACCGCCCGGCAGTTAAGAGCGTGTTAAGATTCATTTGCATGCATTGACATTGCGGCCGCACGATGGTAAATTGAGTACAACAAAAGCGAAGGGGCACCGGAAAATACCGGACGGCTCCGCAGGACTTCAATATGCCACCATCATTCATTCCTCATTTCCAAATGAAAAATCCGCAGACGGGAACGTCTGCGGATTTTTCTATCTCTAATCTATCGAAAAGGAACAGGCTATATTCATTAAGGTTATCCGCGCGATAGCGTGCATAAAATAGAATTTGCTGTGCAAATTCGTAGCCCGTAGGCCTCTATCCTTAAAAATGTTTAATGAGAGCAAACCGGGAGCATGTATCGGCGCAGCGCGTCCAAGAATCCGCGCAAGGATAGCGCCGGTTTTACACCCTGAGAGGGAGAAAGTTTCCGTATGGGAACTTTCGGACGACTTTGGAACGGCCCACGGTCCGTTCCTGCTTGTAGTTTCGCGACAGTTTATTGCACGGATTGCATAACACGCATGCGGCAAAAATCGTGAAAAACCGTCATATGCCCGCTTTACTTTACAGGGCAAAAAGGATATAATAAACTTAACTATCAAAAACGACCTATTTGGAGAAAAGGAGAACGACGAAATGGCGTATTATTTCAGTGAACCTTCGCATACCTTTAACGAATATCTGCTGGTACCGGGGTATTCCTCTGCGGAGTGCATGCCGGCGAACGTAAGCCTGCGCACACCAATCGTTAAGTACAAAAAGGGCGAGGAATCCGCGCTGTATGCCAACATTCCGATGGTTTCCGCAATCATGCAGGCGGTATCGGATGATCGTATGGCGATCGCACTGGCGCAGGAGGGCGGCATCTCCTTTATCTTCGGTTCGCAGTCGATCGAGAGCGAGGCTGCCATGGTTTCCCGCGTAAAGAGCTACAAGGCGGGCTTCATCGTATCCGACTCCAACGTAAAGCCGGACACCACCCTTGAGGAGGTCCTCAAGCTGAAGGAGCGCACCGGTCACTCCACCATGGCTGTTACCGATGACGGCACCGCGAACGGCAAGCTGCTCGGCATTGTCACCAGCCGCGACTACCGCGTTTCCCGTATGGAGCGCAGCGTTAAGGTTGAGGAGTTCATGACGCCGTTTGACAAGCTGATCACCGCTCCGGCAGATACCAGCCTCAAGATCGCAAACGACATCATCTGGGACAACAAGCTGAACTCTCTGCCGCTGGTAGACGACAAGCAGCATCTGGTTTATATGGTATTCCGCAAGGACTACGACAGCCACAAGGCAAACTCTCTTGAGCTGCTCGATGAGCACAAGCGTTATGTAGTCGGCGCAGGCATCAACACCCGCGACTACGCAGAGCGTGTTCCGGCACTGGTTGAGGCCGGCGCAGACGTTCTCTGCATCGACTCCTCCGAGGGTTTCTCCGAGTGGCAGAGCCGCACTCTGTCCTGGGTACGCGCAAAGTACGGCGACAGTGTAAAGGTCGGCGCGGGCAACGTTGTTGACCGCGAGGGTTTCCGCTTCCTTGCTGAGGCCGGCGCGGACTTCATCAAGGTCGGCATCGGCGGCGGCTCCATCTGCATCACCCGTGAGCAGAAGGGCATCGGCCGCGGTCAGGCTACCGCTCTGATCGAGGTTGCAGCCGCTCGTGACGAGTATTTCGAGGAGACCGGCATCTACATTCCGATCTGCTCGGACGGCGGTATCGTTCACGATTATCACTGCACGCTGGCGCTGGCTATGGGCGCTGACTTCCTTATGCTCGGCCGCTACTTCTCTCGCTTTGACGAGTCCCCGACGAACAAGGTCAACATCAACGGCAGCTACATGAAGGAATACTGGGGCGAGGGTTCTGCTCGTGCCCGCAACTGGCAGCGCTACGACATGGGCGGCGACAAGAAGCTGTCCTTCGAGGAAGGCGTTGACTCCTACGTTCCGTACGCAGGCTCGCTGAAGGACAACCTCGGTCTGACCCTGAGCAAGGTCCGTTCCACCATGTGCAACTGCGGCTCTCTGTCCATTCCGGAGTTCCAGAAGAAGGCAAAGATCACGCTGGTATCCGCAACCTCGATCGTCGAGGGCGGCGCACACGATGTTGTGCTCAAGGAAACCACATCTACGAGCAAATAAGCATAGTTTACTCACAAATTGCCCCACAGGTTATCTCTGCGGGGCAATTCTTATCGGAAATGAGATTGCATGAAGGGGAGGGGCGCTATGCCTCAGAATAACAAGCCGGGACGCCGTCTGCTGCGGCAGCTGTACGGCTCATGGTACCGCGTGCGGCATAATATCAGCATTTTTGTGAGATGGTGCCTGTTTGCGGTAATCATCGGCGTGGTCGTCGGCGTGGTCGGCGCGGCGTTTGAGCACGCGCTTGAATGGGCGACCGAAACCCGGCAGGAATACAGCTGGACACTGTATTTCCTGCCGCTGGTCGGTGTTTTCATCGCGTTCTGGTACAGTAAAATGGATATGCCGCTTGAGCGCGGCACTAACTTCATCCTGACCTCGGTGCGGCAGGATCATCCGGTGCGGCTGCGGCTTGCTCCGAGCATCTTCATCACCTCGGTGCTGACCCACCTGTGCGGCGGCTCTGCCGGACGAGAAGGTGCGGCGCTGCAGCTCGGCGGTGCGATTTCGGGCAATATCGGACATCTGATGCACCTGGACGACAAGGATTCCCGCACGATCACCATGTGCGGTATGGCAGCGTGCTTTTCGGCGCTGTTCGGCACACCGCTTGCGGCGAGCGTGTTCGCAATGGAGGTTATCAGCGTGGGCGTGATGTACTACGCGGCGCTGTTTCCGTCCATCCTCGCGAGCGTGATCGCGCATCAGGTAGCGCTGCAGCTTGGCGGCGGCACGACCGCGTTTACGCTCTCCGGTGTGCCGGAAAATACGGATGTGCTGCTCATTGTAAAGCTGGTGGCGTTCGGCGTGGTCTGCGCCGGACTGAGTGCGCTCGTGTGCATCATCTTCCATAAAATCGGCCATCTGTTCAAGCATTTTCTGCCGAATCAGTACGCGTGCATCGCGGTCGGCGGTGCTGTCGTTGTGCTCATCAGCCTGCTGCTCGGCACCCGAGACTACAACGGTGCAGGCATGCAGGTCATTGAACGCGCGATTGCCGGTCATGCGGCCTACGAGGCGTTTTTCCTCAAGCTGGTGCTGACGGCGATTACCATTGGCGTCGGCTATAAGGGCGGTGAGATCGTGCCCGTGCTGTTCATCGGCGCGACCTTCGGCGCCGCCTACGGCGGATTTTTCGGTCTGGCTCCATCCTTTGCGGCCGGTCTCGGTATGACGGCTGTGTTCTGCGGCGTGACAAATTCGCCGCTCACATCCATTCTGCTGGCGTATGAGCTGTTCGGCGGTCAGAGCCTTGCGCTGTTCGCGCTGGTCATCGCCATCTCGTATATGCTCTCCGGCTACTACGGCCTGTACAGTGAGCAGAAGATCATCTATTCCAAGCTCAGACCGCAGTTTATCGACCGCAAAACAAAATAATGGAGAATGAACGCCATCTCCAGTTCCTGATTATTCATTACTAATTATCCTGAAAGGATTCAACATGGCAAACGCAAACATCAAAGGTGCAATTTTCGACATGGACGGCACGCTTTTGGACTCCATGCCGGTCTGGAAACGACTGACACAGCGCTACCTTGCGCAGTTCGACGTTCACATCACAGACGCGGACTACGCGGTATGCGAGGGCTTTTCCCAGCCGCAGGTCGCGGAGTATTTTCTGAAACGCTATCCGAACCTGCCGCTGACCCGGCAGCAGATGCTCGACGGCATGGACGAAATGATCACCTCGCGCTACGAGACGATTGCCCGGCCGAAGGACGGCGTGATCGACTTTCTCGAAGGCCTGCGCGCACGCGGCATCAAAATGGCCATCGCTACGCTGACGGCACGCCGCCACGCGGAGAAGGCGCTCATCGACCGCGACATGATGAAGTATTTCGAGTTCATGCTCACCATCGAGGACGTAGGCGTGCCCAAGTACGAGCCGGACATTTATCTCGAAGCCGCAAAGCGTCTCGGTCTGACAGCAGAGGAGTGCATGGTGTTTGAGGACGCGCCGTATGCGGGCGTAACGGCGAAAAAAGCCGGTTTTGCGCTCTGCGGCATGGCAGAGCCCGCCTACGCGGAGGGCGAAGACACGCTCCGGCAGGTCAGCGATGTGTTCGTTGAGCACTCGTTTGACGAACTTGCGGATAAACTGTAAAAAACACTTGCAATATAACGCATCATATCCTATTATATATAGGAAAGAGAGTATGGAGCTGCGTTAGAAATCCTAACGCGGCTTCCTTTTACGTTGGGAGGCTGAAATTTTTGGAACAACAGAATAAAATGGGCACCGCGAAAATGGGGCCGCTGATCTTTTCGATGGCACTGCCGGCGATGATCTCCATGATCATCAACGCGCTGTACAACATCGTAGACAGTATCTTCGTGGCCAAGTATTCGCAGGATGCGCTGGCGGCGGTTTCGCTCGTATATCCGCTGCAGATGCTGGTCGTGGCGATCGGTGTCGGCACCGGTGTCGGCGTAAACTCACTCATTGCGCGCCGTCTGGGCGAAAAGCGCCAGAAGCACGCGGACTCGGCGGCAGAGCACGGCGTTGCGCTGGCGGTTGTCGGCGGCATCGCATTCTTCATCCTCGGATGGGGATTTTCAGGTGTATTCGTCGGTGCGTTCGGCGCGAGTGAGTCGGTTTCGGCTTACGCTATCCAGTATTCGCATATCGCGGTCGGTATGAGTATTTTCGTCCTCATCTCGATGATGTGCGAGAAGATCCAGCAGTCCGGCGGCAACATGATCATCCCGATGTGTCAGGGTTTGACCGGTGCGATCATCAACATCATCCTTGACCCGCTGATGATCTTCGGTATCGGTCCGTTCCCGGAGATGGGTATTCGCGGCGCGGCGCTCGCGACCGTTATCGGCCAGATCTTCGGCATGGCGCTTGGTCTGTGGGGCGTGTTCCGTCGTCAGAAGGTGCTGAATGTCAACATGCGCGAGTTCAAGTGGCGCGGACAGACGATCAAGGACATTTACCGTGTCGGCCTGCCGGGCATTGTCATGCAGAGCGTGGTCTCGGTTATGACGGCCGGTATGAACGGCATTTTGATCGCCTTCTCGCAGACGGCGGTCAACGTACTCGGTGTGTATTTCAAGCTGCAGACCTTCGTCTTTATGCCGGTATTCGGACTCAATCAGGGTGCGCTGCCGGTTATGGGCTACAACTACGGCGCACACAACCGCAAGCGTCTGATGGGGGCGTACAAGATCACGCTGACGGCGGCTGTCGTCATTATGGCGCTTGGTCTGGTGCTGTTCCAGCTGCTGCCCGAGCAGATGCTCATGCTGTTTGTGGACAAGTCCGATGCAGCGGCAGCACAGGAGATGATCGAGGTCGGCGTTCCGGCGCTCAAGACCATCAGCCTGTCGTTCCTCGGCGCGGCGTTCGGCATCATCAACTCTACGCTGTTTCAGGCCACCGCACGCGGCATGAACAGCCTGATCGTGTCTGTCTGCCGTCAGCTGGTCGTTATCCTTCCGGCGGCATGGCTGCTGGGTCAGCAGTTCGGCCTGAATGCGGTATGGTATGCATTCCCGATCGCAGAGATCGCGGCATTCTTTATCTCGTATATTCTGCTCTGGCGTGAATACCGCACGGAGCTTCGATTCCTCGGTATTGAAAGGGAGGCAAAGGCATGAAACGAATTGCCAGCTTTGAAGTAAACCATGACAAACTGAAGCCGGGTATGTATACCTCGCGTATCGACGGCGACATCACCACCTATGACATCCGCATGGTGTACCCGAATGCGGGCACTTACATCCAGCCTGCGGCGGGGCATACGTTCGAGCACCTGTTTGCAACGTATGCACGCAACTCGAAGTTTGCCGATCAGATCATCTATTGCGGTCCGATGGGCTGTCAGACCGGCTTCTACTTCCTTGTGCGCGATATGAAGCCGTCGGATGCGATTGCGCTCGTGCAGGAGAGCATGGCGTTTATCGCCGCTTACGAGGGCGAGATTCCGGGCGCGAGCCGCATTGAGTGCGGCAATTATCTGCTGCACGATCTGGCAGGCGCAAAGCAGCTTGCTGCGTCCATGATTCCCGTGCTCGAGGGCTGGAAAGAAGAAAATCTGATTTATGCGCAAAAGTCAAGAGTAAAAGCAGAAAAAACTAAAATATTTTTTCAGAAGGCTTCAAGCGGCTTCGGCGACGTATCTTTCAAAGAGCGATCCGGACGTTTCAAAGCCTAAAATCTCGCGCGGGTAATTGTTGATCCACGTTTCGACGCGCTGAATATATGCGGCGGTTACTTTCCGGAAGTCTGTTCCTTTCGGCAAGAACCGCCGTATCATTTTGTTTATGTTCTCGTTCGTGCCGCGTTCGTATGCGCTGTACGGGTGGCAATAGTAAACCTTCGTGCGCTTCCGGTCTTTGCCGTAGATGGATTTTTCAATTCCGGCGCAATCCATAAATTCCGATCCGTTGTCAAACGTAATGCTTTTGAATATCTGTGAAAACTTCTTCCCGAAGCGGCGTTCTAATTTGTTCAGCGCCGCCACGACGCTGGCGGCGGTCTGATCCGGCATTTTGATAATAATTTCGTTCCGCGTCAAGCGCTCCGAAAGAACGAACAATGTTTCCTTCGTCCGCTTCTTCCCGCATACGCAATCGCCTTCCCAATGTCCGAAGGTCTGCCGATCGTTGATTTCCTGCGGGCGTTCCTCTATGCTTTCGCCCTGCGGCGCGCGGGCGGCTTTCTTCCGCTCCACCTTGTCATACTTCCGCTTCCTCTCCCCGTGTTCCGGCAAGCTCTCGCGGCTGATCCCGTAGAATATGCCTTTGTCGATGTAATTATAGATCGTCTTTTCGCTGATCTCCGTTTTGAAGGTCAGCCCCAGCCGCTTGATTTCTCCGACGACGGCGGCGGGGGAATAGCCTTCTTCGCCGATCTTCTTTTCGATGAAGGCGGATAATTCGTAATCGTTGCCGATCTTCAATTCGCCGCCTTTGGCTTTTAGGTTCTCTTCATAGCGCTGTTGCGCGATCTCCGGCGAATAGCGTTCTTCGGTCGTCAAGTCGGAATTCAAATGCGTATAGCGTCCGCGCTTCAACTCCCTGTATATCGTTGTATTGTGGACGTGCAGACGGTCGGCAATCGCGCACGGCTTCAAGCCCTCTTTCAAGCCTTTTTCGATTTTTAGGCGGTCTGTCCAAGTCAAGTGTTTGTGCATTCTTCCTTCCTCCAGCTTCCGAATATGACAAAAGGGCGGCATTTCTGCCGCCCTTCGCCCTCTCTGATTATCTGCTTGTGATATGCAATTCGCTTTTAAGCGCCGCTTGCAGGACGGCGGAAAAATTCACGCCAGCCCGCTCCGCTTCAAAGTTAAGCCATGAAGGAATGGTGCAATTCTTCTTCACGACGCGCATATCGTTCTTTCTGCGGTACTCCGCGAAATCAACGTCAACCAGCGAAACGATCGCGCCGGACGGCGCTTCGGCTTGTGCGCTTGCAATGCTCGACGCTTCCGGCAATGCTTCGCCGTCGTCCTGCATATCAATTCCCATAAGCCCGATTGCGTCCCGTGCCATTTCGATCGCGTCCGGAATGTCCTTGCCCTGTGTATTGATATTGAAATCGGGGACGAATACCACGACGAACTCTTTTCCCTGCGTCATAACGATGGGATATGCGTTTTTCATTCTGAATACCTCCTTCAAATCTCCGCGTATTTTGCTTTTGCGTCTTTAAGGCGCGGCAATGTGTCGATCACGTTTCCTGTTTCGTCCGTTACCTCGAACACATTTTTCAAAGTACCGTTGACGCGCCGATCAACGCTTGTAATCGTGAACTTTCCATCTTCGCGGACATACTTTGAAAAGAACGCGACGTTTGCTTGCTTTTTGAATTTCATTGTCCGTACCTCCTATATTGTTGTCAAGTGGCGGCGGGCTTATTTCAGCCCGCGCCGCTTGATGATTGCTTTTGCTAACTCTTCGTCGGTTTCTCTGTGCCTTACGACGCTTTCCCTTTGACCATCCTTCACGTATATGTCGTGGTTCGCGCCGTGCCGCTTGAACTTCCAGCCGTTTTGCTCTAAAAGCTCGATAAGGTCTTTTGTTTTCATCTGCTGTCCTCCTTACATTTACTATTATACGCCTTCAATGCGTATATGTCAATAGG
>OGXW01000494.1_pt1 | contig 29621 bp, 27 predicted proteins | sample 1576341 | NCBI WGS metagenome assembly OGXW01 (sample SAMEA3541592, study PRJEB24748) | human gut metagenome | biome: human gut; feature: human-associated habitat; material: faeces | place: China | collected 2012
CAGAAGGACATCTGTTCTTTATAGATTTACCAAAACGCTTTTTCTTATTGAACTTGCCCTTAACATTTTTGGTGGTTTCTTTGGCTCGTCTCATGAGCTTGCTTGCGTTCTTTGGCTCTGTTACAAATACATCTCCAAGACTTCGTAAATGATTCGCATCTTCATTTATTGCAAGCTGTCTGTTCACTGTATTGATGCGGCATAATTCAGAATGTTTTGTTTTCAGCTTTTTATAATGATTTGAATACTTCCAAGTCTTACGACCTCTCTTGACAGTACCGTCTTCATTATAGTTTTGTGGATTAGTGGCTCGTCTGCTTCTATCCATAGCACGATAGAGCAGACGTTCTTTTCTTTCGGAAGTCTGTATGCTGTTACCACGTTCTGAAAGATTCTTCAGACCGACTTCCGTATCAGAGGTATAAGCAACTGTCTGCGTACCAATGTCAGCACCTATCATCCCTTTGCCATATTTGTGACGGGGGTTGTCATGCTTATCATATTTGGGTTTTGCTTTACCCTCGATAGTAAGATGCAGATATACCCTGTATTTACCTCGTATTATTTTAGGAACAAGCGTAGCATAGCAAGGTCTGTATGTATCTATGCAATAAGCATCTTTTATGAAAGTATTTACCGCTTTGTTATCCACAACCTCAGGTTCGGCAAGATATGTTAAAACGGCATTTACTTCGTCCTGTTGGAATCTGTCATTTACCTGAATTCTGAAAGCAGTCTTACCAAGTTTGAACTGCAGTCTGTCATCTTTTACAGACACTGGAATGCCACGATTTATCTGTTTTGCACGGATACAAGGCAGTTCTCCATATTTTGAGAAATGAATAGCATTGCCATTACCATACAAGCATTTTTCGATACCTCGCCAAATATCTTCGGCTTTCGTCAGTGCGAATACAGCGTCTATACCATATTTCTTACCTATTGGAATCATGGATGTTCTGCAATATTCCCATGTAACATGATAGGCTTTCTGCATTTTGTTAAGTTGATTAGAATAAATTTTGCGTTTATCTTTATCTTTGGTACTGCCATACAGATATAGTAATTTACGGTATCTCTTTGTACGCAGAAGTTGGTCATAATTTTTTCTCATAAGACTAACAAGCTCATTGCCTGCTTTGCGTATCTTATCAGAAAGAACCACAACTTTAAGCACATCGTAATAAGGCATATCGGTCTCAACAACTAAAATATGCCTGTCAGAAAGTTTATGATATTGTTTCAGAATTTTGTTGTATTCTTTGTCACTCATTGCTTTTCTGTTCCTCAATGTACTTAATTACTGTAGCTTCGCTTATATGTCCTACTGTAGATACAAAATATCCTCTTGACCATAAAACACCACATCTTGCATAGAATTGTTTTAATTGTGGAAATGCCATAAAAAAGGTTACATACTAAATCGCTATTTTTTTTCTCGGACAATCACTGCACCATATGGTGCCTTATCAGATGGGCAATCATTTGCATCAGGAATACAAAAAATACCGAATCCTTTTTTTCCCCTATCGGAATTGCTTAACGGCTGGTTTACATTTGACTCATCTAATGCAGTCTTCACTTCTGGATACTTTTCAATACATTTAGCATAGAAATCCTTCTTCTGTTGTTCAGAAAAATCATTGTTACCTTTTTTTTCATCATACAAACAGATGAAGTAAGGAATCTGGCATTCGCTGTTTCCCCAGTATTCAAGCACGGCTGCATATCGGCTATCTTGTGCCTGCTCTTCGTTAACCACAATCCAATCGGCAGGAACTATAAGACAACCATTAGCAAGAGAAAATTCCTTCATTTTTTTTGCGTGTCTTCAGGAGGAATAAATCGAGTTTTTTCCATTAACATCAGTAAATTAGAAATAGTTTGTAACTCTTGTCTTTCTTCGGCACAAAAAAATTCAAGACCGTTTCTTTTGTCAACTTCAAATTTTTTCGTAACGAAGTCATATTCAGATTCTAATATTTGTCGTAATGTATCATGAAGACATTTTGGCATGTCACATACGGAGTGAATCAATATATTGATGATTTGCCCAAATGGAACGTGCGTGTTTCTCTTGATTTCTTCAAGTATAGCTTTGTTTTTGTCCGTCAAATCAAAAGTAGTTTTATTTGTTTTTAATGTATCTTTCATATGTTATTTTATCTCCTTTTTTATTTTCTGCGTACACAATATATCACATATTACATGTCCTCACGCTCTTACCCAAAGCACGCTTTGCGTCTTTGCAAAACGGTAAGGCTCCAAAGCTACAGAAAGAAGCTATGAAAAAACTTTGTTCCTTTGTAAAAGCATAAAGTTCCAAAACGAGTTTTCCAATATTGGATCCAAATTTGACCCTTTGCACCTTTGTAAAAACATAAGGTTCCAAACCCATCAAATTATTTATTCAATCACTCCTTTATACGTTTTCGGTTTGCTTTTTTATTCTGTATTCCTTTATCGAAATATAGAAAAGATGGAAAGCTTCCGCATCTTATTATGATTTTGCATTCTTTTTCTGCTTTGTGACTATTATGTTTTTTCCTTTTACGAGGGATAACGTCTTTACCCATCAGCAAAACAGTTCCAACATAATGTTCTATTGTGCTCGCATCTAAACGTTTTGCAAATTCCATGAAACAATCTAAGGATCTTGCAAGTAAAGATACGTTCATATTACATTTTGCTGGCATGAAGCGTGCATTTTTCAAAAATGTGATGTTTTCCGGATTGCAGGCAGAACAGTCGTAAATTATATGTATTGGTATTTCATATGGTTTATAATCTTCAACGGTCATACTCATAAGATAACTGGCAATTACATTCAAAACAAATTCACAGTTTTCGCTATTGCCCCTTTTAGGAATAATAAATAACGCACATTTTCCAGTTTTGAAACTTTCCAAAGTTACGTTTCCTTTTGTAAATGCGTTTTCATTTGCTTCTAATTGGTGCAAGCAAGAAATTCCTTCTGTATTTAATGTCTTCACCATCTTTTCAGGGAAGTTGGATTTCATGTTTTTCCATGCAAGTAATATTCCTTCATTTCCACAATTTTTTACCTTTTCCTCAAATTTATCATAATTTGAAATGAGGTATTTTTCAAGACTGCAAATGGATGGATTTTCATGTTCCTGCAGCATAAGAAAAATACCAATTTGAAACATGATTTTAAACCCTTCTCTATAAAAATTGCTATTTTTATGATAATAATCTTTCAAATATGATGAGATCTGATCTATTCTGAAAATATCAATTCCATCGGTATCTATATCATTATTCAAGTCGATTTTCCATACCTTGTATCCTTTTTCTCTTAATATATCAGATGTTTTTTCATACATTTCATTTGATGTATCCACGCACACAAATGAGACGTCAGTGTGAAGAAGATTTGCTTCTTCAAATGTATCTGCTCCGTTTGCATTTTCCGTATCTATAATACATGTATTGATCGAATCTGTTTCGGTAAATGGAATTCCATACCTCTTACTTAGAATTTTTTTATATGAAGCAATTTTCTTCAACTTATATGAATTGTTATAATAATAATTTATACCTCTCATCATAAATAAAACATACCTCCATCTACGTGTGCAACCCGGAAACAAGAAAAAAATTCCGCTCGTTGTCCTAAATCAGCTACTTATTTTTTTATCAAAAATTGAAAATTGTGGGCATCCCCAACGTAGCATAACGATCTTGCATACATGCCCCTTTTGAATAGCACGTTTCCTGATGCTGTGCTTTTTGTTCTGTAAAATTGCACTTTCGCCAAACAGCAAAAGAATATCTAAATAGCCGTTTATATCCAATTTCGTAAATTCATCTAGTGATCTTACAATAAAGGATATGCGTACACAGGATTTTTTCATTACGATTAAATTGTCAGTAAGTAAATTACTGAGTGGATAAGAACCAAATCCTAAACGATCATAAATGATATGAATTGGGTTTCCATCTAAAATATTGTCAGAACATGCTATCAGTTTGTCGATTATAATATCAAAAATCCATTCACTGGTTTGAAGATTATCATCTTTTGGAATAACAAATAATGCGCATTTTGAGTGTTTGAAGCTCTTTAATGGTACGGTGCCTTTTGTAAATGCCTTTGTTTCAAACTCTTTAAGCAGGCATGTATTATTTGATATAAGTTCACGGTCTATTTGATCATGAAGTTCTATCTGTGTAATCTGGAAATTATGTTTAACACTTTCCCATATACTCGAAAGCCTTTTTTTGCTGAACATTGACTGATTGATGATATTTTCTATTTCATTTTCATCCATAGAAATATATTCCATCAAATTACGAACATGTTTATTCTCATCTCTGTTAAGACATAATCCAATCTGCAGCCAATGGCTTACCGATTGTCTGATAAAAGAATCTGAGAAATAATAACCCGCAATCTTATCACATGTAAAACTCAAATATTTCTCATCATCACAAATGTTAATTCCGTCCGAGTCTTTATCATTGTTCAAGTCAATTTTATAAACTTCGTATCCCTTTTCTTCCAATTTTTGTGCAGTTTTTTGATATATACTTCCAGATGTGTCCATACAAACAAACGAAACATCTGTGTTAAGGATATTCGTTTCTTTGAATATTTCTGTATCCCCTGCAGTTCCGGTGTCTATAACACAGGTGTTGGAATGATTTACATCATCAAGTGAAATTCCGTAGGATTTGCTTAAAATATTCACATTATGGGTATCCTTTTTTGGTTTCATATTGGAATTTATCAATAACATATGATTTATCCTTCTTTCCTTTATAGATTTTGACTCTTTTAGTTCTAAACCACGCTGTTCACTGATTATTTGTCAAACGCATCCTTTGCACCTTTGTAAAAATATAAGGTTCCAAACCTTTGAAAAGAAAGTCGTAGCATTAGTTGTACCTTTGCACCTTTGTAAAAATATAAGGTTCCAAACCGATGTATTGGAACAGGTAAATGAGGAAATACCTTTGCACCTTTGCAAAAACATAAGGTTCCAAACCATCAAATCACAAAGTCCGCATGGTATTCCGGCTTCTGCTGCATCGTACTTAATTCTGGTACAGCCACTCCCCGTTTTCCCATGCAGTATTTACCCGTTACGGGAAGGACGGCAACACGCCCTATCTTAGCTTATGCTGGAACAACACCCGCTCTCAATACCGGGGATCCGGAGGTATATTCCCATTTTGCCATCGGCTTTAATTTTATTCCGTTAAATTCAAACGTTCTATCTTTCACGAGTGGTCCATACAAAATATCATCTTTGCCATTTTGACGAATCAGGCAGATTGTCAGTGCCTCTTCCTTTTTTCCTTTTGTATCCTTTACAGCGCTTGTTGGAAATACATGGACTTCGATTCCTTCATCCACAACGATCAGGTGTCCTTTCGATCCGCCGTCAAGTCTTTTAATTTCTGCGCGCATTGGATTAGGAACCTTGACAAATACGCCAAATGGCACATTTCCACTGCGTCTGACATTGATATCGCATACGTCGGTAGAAATTGTAAGTGGATTTTTTCCTTTAACTGTCCGGATACCCTTGTTTCCAAGATCTGTTTCGAATTTAACAATCATTTCATCCTCAGAAATAGGTGCTGCATAAAGGTTTGCACGGCAGCACACATCATCATTTGCATCATAAATGATAACGCCTAACATCTGATATGTGATGTCATCTGCCTGAAGCATGAGGCATTCATTGACCGTCTGGCTTTTTGTGCTGTCCGGTTTTTTTTCTTCCTCGAATGTCTTTTCTTTTTCAATGTATGGGTTCATGTCGCTGGTTAACACATTAGTAGGAGCATCTTCCTCTGCATCTTTCTCTGCATTTTCTTCTGTATTGAAAAACAAATTATCAAGAGAAGGCTCTTTAGTTACTTCATCTGTGATTAAATGATCGAGCATGGAGTCAACACTTTCTTTTGTATCCTCTTCGAAGGTATATGTATTTTCTACTTTCGGACCAGCTTCATTTGACGGAATAATCTCACTATCTGTTTCCTCGCGAACAATTTCTTTGGATGTAATTTCTTCAGTATTTATATTTTCAGAAGTCATTACAGTTTCCTGACTATTTTGCGTAGTATAAACCTGTTCATCCGGCTGTGTATAGTATTCAGGATTCATCTGGTTGTAGCCTGCATTGTAATATGGTTGAGGCTGCTGCATCCGTACTGCCGGTGTCTGGAGATTCGTTGTGTATGAAGTATTTTTAACAATTCCGTAAACCGTATAAAACCTCGCATCACTTAAAAATGCAACCGCATCTTCATAGGATGCGGAATATATGGTATTTCCGTAGTTTATATTAAGAGAATGGTCTTCGCCCATGTAATAATCCATGCCGGACTCTACAACACTGCACACAATAATGGCTGAAATTGCCTGCATCTGGGCTGGCAGGATATAACTGCCTGTTTTAGCGTTATTGATTCCATCTAAAGCATCTGATAATGTTCTTGCTGCTGCTAAGTTCATAGATTAAAAAATCCTCCTTTTTTCGTATCGTTTTTAAATGCCTGTTCTTCCTTTGCTTCTATATATGCCTCGTATGTTTCCCTTTTTTCAATCATATCATCCAATTCATCTTTGCTTATAAGTTTTGTCTCTACAATTCCGTGCCATTTGTAATCACAATCCACGCAGAACATGTTTTTATATGGTATGCTCTGGATAAATCTGACGATTTCTCCAAATCTAAGGCTTTCCCGTTCCATATAGTCTTTTCCCTTTTCGCTATATGGTTCTTTCACGTATCTTCCGGTACAGAAGCTTCCACACTTCGGACATGGTGGAACATACTTGTACATATGTATTTTTGCTTTCCGAAACATTCTTTTTATGTCCCATTTCCCAAGTACAGAAGGCACATCATCCCGCCCCTCGTTAAGTTCGGACATGTTTTTTTCATCAAGTTCGTTTTTTTCACGAATTTTACTCACTGTTTTTCGCCTTCTTCCTTTCTTCTGCTTCTTTTTTCACCTTTTTTGCATGGTCGTCAATCTTATCAAAAAACGCCTGTGTAATCGTATACCGATTTCCTGATACATTTACCAAAACGTCTCTTTTTGCTGCAATCCGCTTTAATTCATGATATTTTACCTCAAGAGGTATGAAATCACTGCTTGGTTCCCACATATGGAACTCATCTAAATCAGTAAATGCGAGACTGTATGAACAATCCCGCGTTTTGGCTGTGCCATAATAAATTTCTGTCCCATTTTCTATCCGACATGGAACAATAAACTTTCCCGTCTTGAGCATATATAAAAACTTAGACTTCTTCGTTTCTTTTAAGGCTCCTAATGCGTAATTTGTGTCTTTGTTGTAATACCGCGTTTTCGGGGGATTTAACTGTTCTGTTTCAATGGATGCCCCGTTATTTACACTTAATTTCTCTGCGCCTGCCTGATAACACGAGGCAGAAAACACAGCACCGTCAACGAATTTCGGACCATCAATCGTTACTGTCTCTGGGAGCATTTTTTTAAAATGCTCTGCATCAGCCGCTGAAAGAAATATATGTACTGTTTTATCTGCATCAACATATGGCTTTCCTGTTTTTTGGGATTTTGCGATATAAATATCGTTTACATCAAACTGCATATTATTCCTCCATATATGTGCCGTCTTCGTTTGTTGTGATGGTTGCAATCGGCGGTTTCGTTGTATCAATCTCCTGTATGCCAATGCGTTTGGCTACTACAATAAATTTTCCACCATAAGTATGATATGCACATGTGCAGAGTGTGATCAGACTATCGCCGTAATTTACTACCGCTCTTGTATTATATAAAGATTTCTGCTTGCAGGCTGTTACATATTCCGTAAAACGTGTTTTGTCCATGTCACAGTATTCCCAGAACCGGAAGTCTCCGTCATGCGTCGATGTACGATATGCTGCAATAACTTCATATTTGCAGTTTCCATTCAACGTTTTTACCCAGAACGTCTTATGTGTTTCGTAAAAACTTTCTTTTTCGTATTTTTTGATCTGCTTAAAACCACTGCCATCTGACATATGATGCCCATAAAGAATCACATTTTCGGACGGTTTAACCGTATCCGCTGCAGCGTCGGCAAAAATGCTTCCGCCGATATAGTTTGATTTATCAAAATCACGGTATAAATAAAACTCCGGATTTTCAGGATCAGATTGTAATACCGGATAGTCGATTTTGGTATCAGGTATATGTATCCAGCCTCGTACATCGCTGTTTTGTAAATACAGATCTTTTAATCCTTTTTGGACTTGAACACCGTCAATCAGGTAGTATCCAAGATTTTTTCCAAAATCGGATTCGGAAATTTCTATATCATCCGGTTTTACAGATGCAATCTTTTTTTCATGTTGTTTTATAATGCACAGATATACCGAAATCCCAACAATGCAAAGCAGCATGACAACAAGGAAAAATATACGAATTCTTCTTCTCCTCTTGTATCTATCGAGCTTATCCTTTGGAGTTGGTCCGTATTTTTCCCTGTAATCTTCATCTGTTAATGTTTGTGTATGTTCAATAATCTCTGGCATATGTCTTATCTCCTTTATTTTCCTTGTTTTAAACATAACACATATTACGTAAAATGTCAATTAAGGATTTATTGGATCGCCAATCCAGCCCTCTCCTCCACTTGAATCATCGTCTTCTCCTAATGAAGTATCATCGTAACACTTATAATTATGGTATACCCATGAGATTGTGATACGTCTTGAAGTATCATCATCGAAATACAATGTAGCCTTTTTAGACATTTCAGCATAATCGTCTTCATCAATTACACATTTTGTTACCTTTGCGCTGATTTCGCTTACATAAAGATAATTATTGATTGCTGCCGTCAGATTTTTTAAGTCGAATGAACGCTTTGTAAAATGATCTGTATTTATGTATTCAATATCTCCATATGTTTCTTCACTTTTATCGTAGTATTCCGGCATTTTACTGCTATTACCTCCTGTGGCTGTATCTGGTTCATTCCCGGAACCAGATGCAATTACAATTTGTTCTTCTGTTTGTGTCGTTTGTGATGTATCTGCAGGCTCCGGAATTTCAACAATCGTGCTTGTATCCTCTGATGTGTTGTTTTCTTTGTTTCCATCTCTGCAACCACCCATTAACATACATGCAATTATGCAAAATAATAGTAATCTTTGTTTTTTCATAGCTTTTTTCCTCTCGATAACTCCCTTAACATCTTATTTTCCGCCTGCAGTGTTTCCAACCGTTTTTTTAATGTTTCATTTTCGATTAGAAGTCTATTTCGGTCGCTGATTGTTTCCTTATAGTCTTTAGTGAAATTATTCATTGTTTCTGCCAGATCACGTTGTTGGGAAGTAAACAATGCATATGCATCATCTTCTTTTTTATATCTGTCCTCAATCGTTTTGTAACTTTCTTGTATGCATGATTCCAAATGTGCATGTTGTTCGGTCAATGATGCTTTACCGCCTCTTCCAATACTTTCCATCACATTATTATATTGTGATGACAGCTCATGCTTTAGGGTTTCTTCATCATTCATACCCAGTTGTCGTATAAGTTTATTTATTGCTTCTGTGCTTTTGTTGTGTTTCTTTTTTCTGGTGATAAGAAAAACACCAATAAATGTGACAACTGCCGGTATAGCCACCTTTATTATTTCTATTACTGTATTATTATCCTGCATTGTCTGACACCCCACCATAATTTCGCTGATCATAAATCCGAGAAATAGAATCATATATTCTAATGCCATATATTACATCCTCCGTTTCATTTCTGCTATTTTTCCTTCAGTCTTCCTTCAGTCTAGCTGTATGTTACGGTTATCTATTTCTTAGAAGGGGATACCGGCTCAATATATCCGTAATGGACAATGCCGTTTCCGGATTCTATTTGCTGTGTGGTATATCCATACGGCTTGTCCGTGTCCATGTATTTTTCGACTCCGCTTCCTGCTCCACCGGCAGGATCGACGAAGCAAAATGTTTTGCGCTTATTATCATAGCGTGTAATCAGGATTGCGTGATATTTTCCTGTGCCATACTTTCTGTATAATAAGACGCCTTCAGGGTGTGCCGCAAGGGTTGCTCTTAATGTGTTTCCAAAATTCTTATCAGATACGCTAAACGTTACATATTTTCCTGTTACTCCGCCATATGTCATTTGAAGCGTACATCCCGGAGACCAGCCGCTATAAGTTTTGGTAATATTCCCTTGCCCCCACGTGGCTTTTGTTCCGCTTTTACTGTTGCTGTTTGAAACAATCTTTTCATAGATAGAAACATTATCATCTGTTTTTGAATTTATTCCAAAGTTCTGCCATTTTTTTGCACCTCGGAAACAAAAATAACGCATCCACAAATTTGCACATGAACATGCATTACATGGTCCTGAACCAATCTGATAAAAATAATTTCCGTTTAAAACAACAAACGCTGCCTGACCGCCGGTTCCATTTTTTATACTGGTGACATATGTACGAAGGGTTGTATAATTTTCTATATGTGCCGCATAATTTTCCTCAGCTGGGTTTTCAAAATAACGGCAGAACTGATATGCTTTCTGGCTTGACGGTGTACTTTTTAATGTCTGGACTATGGTTTTTCCATTTTCCGTAATCATTGTTCCCATTTTAAGAATCAGAAAATCCTTTTGCATGGTATAGTCATCAATTTTAAATGGCTGACCGGTATTATCTGCATATTGTTTTGCATATTCATATAATTCTCTTTTAAGATCCGGGTATGTCCAACTAGCAAGTCCAAAACCTACACCATCAGAAGCAAACTGTTCTTTGCTATAAGTTCCATTGTTTACATTGGTGATATATTCTTCTGGAGATCCTCCTACATTTATAACTTTTCCATAATTATCTACCTGTGGTGAAGCTGGAGATATTCCGGATTCCGCCTGCAGGTTTGATAAAACAGCGGCAACATCGTCTTCGTTTAATCTCAGCCCACCCGGAAACTCTGCATCCAGCAAATCCATTGTTAGTTCATACTGGTAACTTGAAAATACCATATCAGGGGATAACATCTGGTCTTCCTGCTGCTCTTGACTAATGATTGCACCTCCGCCAAGAGTTATTATGGAGCTTACCACATGCCCAAAAAGCATACTACAGAAGCAGACTATTAAAACCACTCCAATCGTAATAAATATTGCAACAGGAGCAAACACAATATTCACAACTGCTTTTATCGCCATCATAGTAAGTTTTAATGTTGCCTTGATAGTCTTGGCAGTATTTCTTACACTTTTTTTTATGGTGTTTTTTGTGCTTTTTAATACTTTTGGAGCCTGCTTTGCATTTTTTCTTATTTTCGACCCTGCTTTTTTCCGTATTTTGTTGCCATTTCCCCTCAATTTTGACAATTTGCCGTTTGTCGGTTTTATTTTGGATTGTTCTTTTAAAATCGACTTTTGTGCTTTTTTGATGTCCTTTTCTTTTGAATGTTTATAATGGATTTTATCTATTGTTTTTGCCGTTTTGTCTTCTATTATACTTGTTGCAGTTTTAGCTGCATTTTTTGTTGTGGTCGCCTTTTTCCGCAGTTCTCTGTCTGCATTTGTTATATCACTTGGGCTGTCGTCAGACGAAGCGGCTGCTTCATATTTATTATAAGTGTTTTTGGCAATCATTTTTATCCCGGCGCCGGAAATCATGCCAATATGTCTTACTTTATTCAGGTTTTTAAAAGGCTTTGTATTGTTTGTGTTAACGGTTACATCTTGTGTCTTGATTTTCTTGTCGCTGCCTACACGTATATTTGCAGTATTAAGCTTAGAACCGCTTGTGTTAAGATTTTTGCTATCCATCCTTAGACGAGCCTCCTTTCGAGTAAATTACTCGGATACAAGTAACCGAGCTTCCCGCTTCAATTTCGCCACATTTATGACGACATTATCTGTATATCCTGTACAGACGAAGAATTCCAGTAAGCATAAAACGGACTGTCTTTTGGATATGTATTATCAAACGGAAGAATCGTGTTTCCTGTATATATAAGTCCGGTTCCTCTTTTTGCATTATCGAGATAAACAAGCTGCGATTCTGGAATTTGAAGCATTTCGCCTAAGTTATCCCTGTTTTGCTTGTTTACGGAGTGCATCATAATAAATGATGTTGTATTTGCAATATCTCTCGCTGTCTTTGTTGCGAGAAGTTCTTCCGTATTCTGTAAAAGCCCTGTTGGAACTCCAAGGAATTTACGCATAGTAAGCCACATCTGTTTCATGTATTTAGCCGTATTTTCGTTTTGCAGTAACAGCCAGAACTCGTCAATATATACCCAAGTCCAGATACCCTTCTTTGCATTTTCAACCATTTTATTCATAATTTCGTTTACGCAGATATAAATACCAAGGGCTTTCATTCCAGTACCAAGATTTTTAATATTGTATACCACTACCCTTTTGCTGGTATCTGTGTTTGAACGATGGGAAAACATCTGATACGATCCCGTTGCGTAAATTTCAATGACATCCGCAATTTCCTTTGCCTCTGGTTCTGGCTGCTTTAACAATTCATTGTATAAATTTTGAAGTGTCGGCACAGCGTTTTTGTCGATCGTAATATTTTGTCCTTGATTCCGGATAGTCTGCATATGTTGCAGATAACCGGCGTAAATATTTGTCACACATCTATTTATTACAGATTTTGAAGTGCCTGAAAGTGTCTGATTTTCCCCAAACATAATTTCAATCATACCCATAATATAATCAATCTTTGTGGATATAGGTTCATCGTGGCTTCCGGTTGAAATGTCAAGATCAAATGGGTTTAAAAAAGTTTTCGAACTTGGAGAAAATTCAATCGTTTCGCCGTTATATTCTGTTGCGAGGTAATCATATTCTCCTTGTGGGTCGATAACATATACCACGTTATCTGTGCCACGGCATAACACACTGTTAATCTCACTTTTTGCATCAAATGATTTTCCACTTCCCGGATCCCCGATGTACAATCCATTGAAATTCTTGCCGGTTTTCCGGTTGTACATGATAATATTGCCGGTAATCTGGTTTGTTCCGTAAAAGTTTCCATTTTTATGAAAAAGTTCCTGTGAAGTATAAGGAATAAACACAGATGCAGATTCTGTTGTTAAACCACGTTTTACTGAAGTTTTGTTCATTGCAAGCGGAATGCAGGAATTAAATCCATCCTCCTGCTGGTATAAAAGTGTTTTGATACCGCATACATACTTGTTAGCGACCATGGAAATTTGCTTGCAGGCGTTTACCAAATCACTTTTTTTGTCGGCAAAGACAGTGATCAAAAAAGATGTAACAAACCATTTCTGATCCCTTGATACAATATCGTTCAATACATCCTTCCATGCCTCTTTATTTTCTGCAGCTTCAGTAGGAAGCACATCAAATGAATAATTATTATCAATCGCCCGCTTTTGAGACTGCCCGATCTCTCCGTTGATGTTTGTAATGTTATTACGAATCATTTTCAATGCTTTTTGCGTATCCGTAGGCTTGTAATATGTACTGATAAGCATTTCACAGTTGATATTGGACAGATCCTTCACAAAATCCGTTGAAAGATATGACGGGAATGAATCAAGAAATAAAACCCGCCCATAGGCATCTCCTGTTTCAAAATAATTATCTTCAAATCTGAATCCGGCTGGGGATATTATATCTTTCACCTGAATCCCTTGTGATATTACAGTATTCAGATCAAGATACCGGTTTCCGCTTTGGTCTATGGCGTTACCATATTCACAATCGCTGTTTTTGTTATATATCTTATATAATCCAAGCAAGCGTTCATCTAACGTTTCAGGTTCGGTTTTTATGCCTTTTGATATGCTGCTAATACAATCATTTACGTTCTTATCAATATCCTTAAATGCTGCAAAAGCATGTCTTTCATCAGAATCTTTAATCGAAACAATCAGATACTTATCCTGTGCAAGTGACTCAGAGCCTGAAGAAAGTTTCTGAATAAGGGTATTGTTCATTATATTTCTATATTTATTATTTCCGTCAGATTCCGGCTTATAGTAAACGCTTTTTAATGTATCCCTTTTATTTTCTTTGTGTTTATGAATCAACACCTGAAATGATGCGTTTGTCGGAAACGAGTTAAGAAGGCGCTCATAACCGAGATACATAATCTTTTGCTCATCTTCTGAAGCAATCGCAAAGTTTATATCATGCAGCTTATAGCTTCTTGTAAAATGTCCCGGATCCGTCTCTATAATTCCGTGATCCGGATAAAGATACGTATATGGGATTGTTTGCTGTGCAGTTTTCGGATATTTTCTTTTATTTTTCATAAACAAAATAGTGCGCAGAAAACCATTACTAAGGTTTATGCGCCCGTCAAAAGACGGATCTCCTTTCCATAAGCTTTTTTACTTTATTCTGTTTGTTTCCTTATATCTTTGGACCTTTTTTACTTGAAAGTCCGGTTCTGTCATATTCTCTGTTTTATATTTTCGAATCTTTGGCTTTAGCACTTTTGTTTCAACAATTTTAAGAACAAGTTGTTCAAAATAAAGCCCGTAAATTTTAGGAAACATACAAAAGATAGCTGGCATTGCAGCAATTACCGCGGCAATACATTTAATTAAAATATCACCCGGCACCAATAAAGCTACAGGAAATGCACATACCATTGCTATAATTGTACATTTAAGCTGACGTCCTGTAAGATTCCATATAATTTTAGGCTCATAAGAGTGTGCATCTTTTGTAATTGGAACTTCAATCATGATTTTTCCTTTCCTATTTAACTCCCAATACGGTTTCTGTCAGTCCTCTTGCACTTTTAAAGGATGCCCTGATTCCAGCTCCACATGCAAGGAAACATGTGATCATTTCAGCAAATGTTACCGTTCTGGCAAGCATGTTATTAAAGATTACCCAGAATGTTGAATTGATTACATAGAACATTAAAATTTCTATATATAATCCAAAAAACAATTTTATTATTCTCATTCCGGTACTTCTACTTCCCTCTCCACTGACATCTGAAATGCCGATTGGTAAAAAAGCCTGATATATAATCAGACGCCCATAAATGCCAAAGCACGCAACCATAATGGAAAAACGAATAGCAATATCCATTATAATCATTGCAATGATGATCAGCTGGGTTATTCCTTTCACGAGAGCTTCTGTAAGCAGTCTTCTTCCGCTCGACAATACATCATCTAATCCTAATGACGAGCTTATAATTGAGCCAGTGGACGTAGCATCTTCTACGTTTTGATCAGCAATTCCCTGCATCTGAAGACGAATGGAATATGCATTATCATAAGCCTGTTTCTCGATTTCACTGAATCCGCTCACATCTTCACGATCTGTTCCATTTGTCAGTTTGTAATAAACAGCTGAATCAATCTTATTTCTCTGTCTATCGGTTAAACTGTTATATACATCGTCAATATTTTCACCTAATCCCTCGTAATCATTATCATCGTCTACCTGATTAAGATCTCCAATGACATCGTTAATATGTCCGCCTATGTAGCTTTCCATATCTGCACAATTTGCAAGATTTGTTGTAAATTCTGCAATCATTTCATTTTTTTTCTCCTGCTGATACGAGGTCCCGTTTATATAATCTGTATATGAATCTATGATTTCATCTTTATCAAAGTCTTCCGGTGTCTGTTCATAGTTTTCAAGAGCTGTTTTGCCTTTTTCAAGTACAAACCCACCGAAAGTGGATATCGCATCCGTAACTATTGTAATGTTGAATATCAGCACAAATGGAATAGCAAACTGAACCAGAACGCTTGCAAGTCTTTCCGATGTGAGCTGTCCGGTCTGGATATATTCAATTCCTTTTGCCATCATTTGGATAAATGCAATAAAAATACCAATTCCGGACATTGCATTTGAAATTGTCACTGACAACTGGTTCCCTGAAACAAATTCAAGCATATTTTTATTAAAACAAAAATCCAGTGTCTTTTTTGCATATTTTCCTAAAAGGATGTTTTTAAATGCAACGGTCTTGTCGTAATCGTATCCCAAGAATGTAAGCAGATTTGCGGATGCCGGTCTTATTATGAACAAACACGCAATCACACATGTTAAGATCAGCAGTTTATTTACAATCCTTAATTTTTTATTATCTATATGACTGTCTATAAAATACTCCATATTTCTAGGGAGTATTGTGACAGCATTTAACCCTTTTCCAATCATGATTATCTCCTTTTTTATGCATAAAAGCCCCGACATACACCGGGGCTTTGTACGACGTTTTTAGTCTCCAGCACTATTGATGATCTGAATAAGACTTGCCTGTGCAGATTTATTGATGATAACTGTAAATAATAAAACAAGTACAAGACCCGTCGCCATCATCGCGATTGCTTTGTTCTGGTCAGGTCCCTGATCATTTGCATGTGCAATCGAAAACTTAAAGGCACCAACCAAGATAAAAATAACTCCTGTAACAATCGAAATAAGCTTCAGAACCCTGATAACGAAAGTTACTACGATTTCCGCATTTGCATCCGCAAACGCACTTGGAAACATGATAAACATTGAAGCAGAAAGCAAAACACCTAACATTGCAACGATAAAGATATCTTTTTTCGTTACAACATTCGTTTTCTCGACTCTTACGTTCATTCGTTTTCCTCCTTTCCCTTAGATCATGTAGAATCCATATATTTTATATGCGCGGAAATTTGGAACTGAAAATTTCCTCTAATATTAAATGTGCAGAATTTTACGTGTTTTTTAATTTTCAATCGCTTTTTCTGAAACAAAGTCAAAATCTGCCTCGTCGTATGGACAATTATCATTATCATCCACGAATGAAGATGTTGTTTCTTTGATATCCTGCATTGTTTGGGCTTTTATATGGTTCTTCATGCTTCCGGTGCCCTCTGCATTAACATCTGTCGGAGAAGAAATTAGCGGCTTCCCGTCTGCTCCTCTGTTATTTTTTATTTCTTCTGCCCGTTCTTTTGCTCCGATATTCCGAAGCTCGTCTAAAACTTTTTTCATTTCCGGTGTCATAATAACAACTCCGTGTTTACTTTCACCTTTTTTACTAACTTTTCCGCCGCCTGCACGCACATATTCCAAATATAGATCACGCTGTCTGTCAGCATTGAAAAAATACTGGTGAGAACCATCGCAGTATTTCCAGTTTGGATGTTTGGTTGCATTGTATTTTGCACCCTTGTATGCCTGCAGTGATTTCTGGATTACAATGCAGTCCCGTTCATCCATTGTACGGAGCTGTGCCGGTGCAAATAGGTCTTCACCTTGACGATTATAAGATGTACTTCCACTGTTTCCGTTGTAACTCGTACCAAGGACAACTCTTGTTTCTTTTCCAAGCAGTTTACTGATCCATTCCGCAGTAACGGTATCTGCACCACCGCCCAAGTAAATTGCATTGTCGCAGTTACCCGAAATTGCTTCCCATTCTTTTTCAAACAGGTTTTTCATCTGCTGCAAGGACTGCAGAATGATCATTACGGAAATTTCGTACTTACGGATCGTAGCCACAAGCTCCTGAAAGTTTGCGGGTTTTCCTGTATTTGCAAACTCATCCATCAAAAAACGTACATGAATTGGAAGTCTTGCCTTGCCAAGCTGCTTTACATATCCATGTCTCATACTTTCAAGCATTTCTTCTGCACGTTCCTTTAATGTACTATATCCAAGGGATGTCCCGTCCTTTGCCCGGATCATGAACAGTCCATATTTTTTTTCTTCCTTTACGGTTGCATCTTTTGCTTTATTAAGAAATTCTTCTGCAAGCTTTTTTGCCTGACTATTCGACGCTTCCTGATTTTCTGCACGGAAAGTACGGATTACTTCACCTTCTTGGTTATAAACAACCTGAGAATAGATTGCTGTATTTTCGCAGTATGTATAAAACCGTTGAAACAGCTGTGAATACATCAGCGTTGCAAGGAAGTTGAATGTCTTATCACCGGTCGGAATGATAACAAACAGTGCTGTTTTTTCATCTCCTACCGAATCAAGATCAATGTCATCGGTATCTGTCAGATTAGCCACATCTTCAAGGTCAAACTGCTGTAAACGTACAGCCGCAGATATAAGAATACTTTTTAATGTTTTACCAGCACCCATCTTAAAAGTACGATACTGCTTGTATGCAAATGATGACGGATCTTTTTCTGCAAGTTCATTAAAGAGCTGATCAAGCGGGCTTTCCGCAGATGAATCGTTTTCATCTATTTCCGCTGCTCGAAGAAGACGCATTACTGTTGAAAAGTTCTTATCTGCTTCCGTGCCTTCATGATACAAATACGCAATCAACGCCAGTAACAAGGCGGTTTCAGACTTTTCCCAGAACGGATCGCCACCCGTTTTTTCCGGTGGATTCGTATTTGAAATAAGGGTATTTACCAAAACTTCAATATCCTTGTCACTATGGATGTAACGGAATGGGTTGTAATGATTTCCACGTTCCATATGAGATAAGTTAAAACACTTGATACGGTATCCTTCTTTTTCAAGGAACCAGCTGTAGTTTCGGTAAAGCTCACCTGAAGGATCTGTTACAATAAAGGAACAAGTTCCCGCCTGCATGAGATTTGGACCAACTAATCCAAATGATTTACCGGCACCAGAACCACCGATCGCAAATACATTCATGTTCCGGCTGTTATGATTGTTGTGATCTCCGATTCCACGGTTATCAAGAGACATAAAAAGATCTCTTGATAAAATCATGTTATTCTTTCCTTCATGTGTGATTTTGTCAAACGGTTCAGTGAATTTCATGTTATATTCATCCAATGCTTTCCCGTCTAGCCATTTTGCATCTCCATGTACAGTATCCGGATTATAAGCTCTTTTATTTTTTGCATTTAAAATAAACGAATACACAATCACGGCGACGCAAAGCGTTACAAGAAATATATATAAGAGTGAAATAACAGGGAATGGAAATATTGCAAAAGGCTGTATTTTTATATCCCGGAATACAGCATCCCACAGTTCTTGCCCGTAAAACCCTGTTTCATCCTGTACAATCGCATAGTGGAGGTAAACCCAGACGCATCCTAAGTAGATAACACCAATCACAATTCCCATGGTTAAATAGATCTGCTTCTTTTTTCTATCCATTTTGTCTTACCGCTCCCCTCTTTCTGCATGATCATCAGTTCTTTCTGCAATAATAGGAACATTATTAAGCGCCTCACGTACATTTACCTTTTCGAAGATGTCGTCAACTGCCGTAATTTCCATCTGCCGCATTTGGTCCGGAAGACTAATATAATCATTCATGCTGATAGAGGAAAATCCGCTCGAAAGTATTTCATCCATATCTTCTTGGTCATAGCCCGGCGGCGTATCACCTTCAATCAACCCGGCAAGCACTTTTCCCATTTCCGATACAATGTGTGCTGTTTTGGATGAGTATTGATCCGTAGACTGCATAATTGGGTCTCCTGCAGTTTTTTTTAGTACCATATTGCTGATCATACCAGCCAATTTATGTTCTTCTGAAGCAACATCTCTTTCATCAATCGAAATAAAGTTTGCTGAAAGAATGGAACCTAATATTCCGGTTACTTCTGTCACATCTCTTGTACATCCGGCATTGCTGAACCTGCTCAACGTAGCAAATTTTTGGTCATCGTAATCAGGAAGCCCACTGTCAAAGGTATTTTCTTTTACAAACTTCACGTTTCCGTTTTCTTTTACCGCATGTCCGTAGTCAAACCCACCGGGAGTTATCTTCATATACTGGTTGTCATCACCGGTAATATAAACAGGTGATGGGTTTTTGTCTAATCCGAAATTCTCTGACATCTCTCTGCAAAATCGCATTTTTTTATCTGCCTTTTCAATGCTCATTTTTGCATTTTTCCCATTTGTCTCAAGCACCATTTCAAACAGACACAATCCTAAATTACTTCTTTTCCTGATTGCTGATTTTCCATGTATTCCCAAGCGGTATGTTCCATCTTCCATCAGATCTTCCCCGATTGCATCCGGATTTAATTCGTGAATACATCTTTCTTCCAATAACAGCAGTTGTGCTGTTGTGAGTCCGGTAATGGAAATCAGACCTTTTGATTGATGCTTAGAAGCTCCGATGATCTGCTTTAATCCGTCCATTGAAGTAATCTCACAGGTAATGCCTCGCTCTTCCTGAATAATTCCGATAAGGGTTTTTACCGCGTCTTTTGAATCATCCCTAATAATAAAGCCTTTGTTCCCTTCACGGTCTGTAAAAATAACAAACGGAACTTTACTCAGATTCATTTTTTCCGCCATAATTTCCACGAGATCCGTCCGGCACGAAAATACAGACAACTGCCCTCCACTTGTAATCCATTCATACATTTTCCTTAGACGTTTGATATAAAGATGTTTTTTTAAGTAACTAAGAAGGTCATTCATAAATTGTTCGTTCAGGTTTTCTTCCTCAAACGCCTTCTTAAATTGCTCTGCTGACACCAAAAAAGACATGTTTTATCTCCCTTCTTAAAAGCCCTTTATAATTTATTGTGCAAAAATTAAGCAAAAAAAGCCGGATTATACATCCGGCTTATCCAAAGAAAATTACATCCGTGCCATATCTTCTCCTAAATCCTTTCCTTTCCGCAAAGTGTCTGTAACAAGACGAGTTGCCTTCGATGCCACTTTTTTTGAAGCTCTTGCCGCAGTATTCCCAAGCATCTTAGCTTTTTGCTTTGCTTCGTGTAATGAAGTTGCCACAAGATCCTCAATATCTTTTTTGTCTATATTACTATCTTTAAACACCTTCTGAACCTGCTTGTCGGAAATCTGCATTGTTTCTCCGGTTTGCGTGTCTTTTATAAAATAATTAAAGCGACTATCGTTATCGCTGAAAATATTTTCTTTATCCGTTCCTAAATCTGCCGGTTTTGCATAAATTGCCTGATTGTCATTGATTGCAATAACAGCACCTTCATAATCAATATTTTTCGCAATATCCCTTTTTGTTTCTACTCTTATTGCCTCTCTGAATAAGCTTTTTTTCATTTCCTGTGGTTCGTCTGCTCCCGGAATTTTAACAGAATACGTTGTTTTACCGTCTTTGTCTTTCTGCATGATAAACGTCCGGTCTCCGATTTCAACGCTTGCAAGGTCGTTTTCTTTCATACTTTTATTCAGTTTTTCAAGAATTGTTACCGTTCCGGTTTCTGCCTTCTGATTAATATCATTGTCCAATTTAACGGCACATCTGCGATACTCTTCGTATTCTTCCTTTCCGTTTATATCGCTTCTTGCCTGAAGAACACGTAATTTGTCTCTAACACTCATTTTACGTCCCATCTTTTCACCTTCCTTTTACCGTTCTCCCGGATTATTTTTTTCAGAGTCATTTCTATTACTAGAACTATTTTGACTATGTGAACCGTCCTCACGAGTGTCATTATCATGGCTGCCAGTATTTTTGTTATTTTTGTTCATAACTTCATTCAGTCTGTTTATCACGGATTTTCTGTCCACTTCGGAACCTAGATTGGAAATACCGTCATTATTTTTGCTTTCGAGTTCGGAGATCTTTTTTACTGCATCCGCAATTATATCCGCTTTTGTAACCGCAATCGGAACTCCTTCAAGTTTTGCTGCCTCAAGATCAAACGGCTCATCGTGCTGCTGGTCTTCTTCTTTTTCCGGTTCCTGAACTTTTTCTTCCGAAGTCTGATTCTCTTTTCCCGGTTCCTGATTTTTTTCTTCCGAAGTCTGATTCCCTTTTTCCGGTTCCTGATCTTTCTCGGTGTTATTTTCAATTACTTCTTGGTCTTCTGTGATTACCTCTATATTTTTTTTCTGTTCCGGTGCCTGTACTTCAATCATTTTTCCGTTTTCAAAACGCCAGTGTGATCCACGGTCATTTACTGATTTCTGGATATCGGCTGCATCAGCTATCACGGTTACAGGTTCTTTCTCAAGCTGTTCCTTTGTGACAGACCGTCTTATGCTGATATTATCAATCTGTCGCTGGATGTTTTCCATTTCCTTGCTTATACTGCCAAGTTTCTCCATGATCTTTTCCTGTTTGTTTTCATTGCCCACATACAGATTGTAATTTTTGGAAAGCCAATCTTTCTCATTTGAAAGAAGCCCCCATTTCAAGTACAGGCGTCTTTCTTTTCTTTCCTGATAAAGTGCTTTGATTGTCGTCAGTGCCGCAATAAAACTCTTTACTAAGCCCTTCTTTTCAGGTTCAGATTTTGCGACGCTTAATTTTTGGTTATATTCTTCCGCTGTTTTGAGTGCTGTACTAAGGCTTGCATTTAAACTCGCCTTTTCTTCAATCGCGCTGATAAGGTTAAGCGTCTTTATTCTTCCTTGTAATATCTGTTTTGTATCCTTTGCCAATGGATCAAATTTGGCATCCACGGAAATGCTTTCGTTTAATGCATCCTGATACAGCCCCTGCATCTGGTCCCACATACCATATTTCTTGCACGCATTGAGCATATTTTGCACAGATGCCTCAAGCTGCATCTTCCGCGCGGCACTTGCTACTACACTGTGCGCGATTACGCTGTCAATCATTCCCTGTTTTGCTGCTTCTTTTTGCTGTCTTTCCCACAATTTTACATTTTCAATCGCCTTTTTCGTTTCATCGAGCTGCGCGTTTACACTTCCAAGATAAGCTGCCTGCATAATATCAAGTGCGCTGTCTTTTGACGTGATATTGTTTTCGTACCGGTTATAGATAAAATCAATTCTTGTTTTCGCCATTATTTCAATTTGTTTGATTTTTTCTAAATAATCCGATTGAATACCATTCAACGTCTCGGTATATTCAGCAGAGAGCTTTTTCATGTTTCGTGCGTGCTCTGCTATCGGTTCCATAACAGGAAGCAGATCAGGTGATACATCTTTAATGCAATCAGGATCTTCCATAATAGCAGCTTTAACCACATCCGGGTCGCTTTTTGATTCGTCTGGAAGGTCTTCCAGTTTGATTACCCCTACACGGAGTGCCAAAATCGTGTCATCTTTATTCACAGTCATATTGCTGTCCTCCCTTTTTTTTTGATATTTATATATGTGCGGAAAACAGAAAATAAAAAAGCTGCCGTGATTTACGGCAGCTCTTTCTTATAAATAATCTATTAGTTTTTTTAATACGTGTTTCCGTCTTAATTGTTCCATGGCAATTTTATGTTTATTCCATATATTTTGCCGGGAGCATCCGTTTTCTCTTGCAATCTGTGACAAAGTTTTAGGTGTTTCTCCGGTAAGACCATATTCCTTTTCAATGATCATCCGGCTGGTTGCATCTAATCGTCCAAGAATGGACATTAACTCATCTCTTAAGAAATGAGTTTCGATTATATCAAAAACATCCACACTATCATATGCCAAGAAATTTTCAAGCTCATCGCTTTCGTCATCGTATGCATTTATTGGTGCGTTCAATGATGCCACATTGAACATACTGCTTTCAAAAAGTTTTTGATTGCCTGTCCATGCGTCACCGGATCGCCGTGTTTTGCCCTCTTCTTCCAAGAAATCTGCCACGCTCATTCCGGATCGTTCATATCTCCGTTTCTGTTCTTTGATGTAGACTGGTTTTCTGACAAGTTCGTCATTATTTTGTAATTCTCTTATCAAAAAACCCCGGATGAAAGGCACTGCATATTTTGCAAATGCAGTGAAATCCGAATCTTCCGGATTCGTTGCTTTTTCCTTTCTATACTGCTGTTTTGCAAGCAGGAGTCCAAGGTATCCGGTCTGGAAAATATCCTCATAATCATAAGATTTTCCACATACGAAATTTCGGATTGCCATTTTTACAATTTCTTCATCTCTGTTTTTCTCCATATTTTTTTCCTCCGTTATATTATTTTTCCGTCTCTGTAGTGCTTTCTGCAGAGACTTACATACTGATCATTTGAACCAAGCTTGAACTGTTCCCCGGTTCTCACAATCTTTCCGTCTTTGTCGATGCGAGCATTAAAACGTGCTTTTTTTCCACACCAGCAAATCGTCGGCACTTCTTCGATGTTGTCTGCAATCTCCATTAACCGACGGCTTCCTTCGAAGAAGTGAGTTTGAAAATCTGTCCGTAACCCGTAACAGATCACCGTGATATTTTTTTCATCCACGATTTCAGATAGTCTGTCTATATCGTCTGCACTTAAAAATTGTGCTTCATCAACGATAATACAGTCCACTGAATAATCCGGATTTTTAAAAAATTCTTCTACGGTATTACATTCTGCCGATAAGCCTATCCTAGAACGAAGTATTTTTTCTCCGTCACGCATTTCACAGGCTGGTTTCAGCAAAATTGCTTTCATTCCTTTCTCGCTATAGTTATAGCGAACCATTAGTGCATTTGCTGTTTTACTCGCACCCATAGCTCCATAGCGAAATACTAATTTTTTTGCCATAATTATTTATCTCCTTTCCATGACTATCAAATTTGTAAACATATATGCGAAAAAAATAGGAAATAAAAAAACCCCGCAGAAATATCTGCGGAGCTGTAGACAAATTCTATAGGTCATCAAAATAACCATTTTCAAACGCTTCATCCAAGGACTGATTTAAGATTTTATCTTCTTTAAAGTTTGCTGTATATCGAATACGTGACTGCTTTTTGCGCTTTGTTCCTGAGATCAGATCATGCAGTTTCACGATAAAGTCCATCATAACAACCCTGTGATACTGGCTTAAATATACAGTCTTTTTCACGTGTTCTTCATATTCAGGATATAATTTTACAAACGCTTTGAAGCAAGCTTCAGGTGTCGGCTCGTTTTTATATTTTGAAGGTATTTCTACACTTTTTAACGTCTCCGTCTTACGGTTCCGGTTTTTTTCGTAAAGTCTGTCCATAAACGCCTGATATTCATCGTATTGAAGAAGCCGGGCATAATACCATGAGTTGATGATTTTTTTATCAATCTCATCATAATTTCCGTATTCGCGGATTTTCTCGAACAATGCTCTGTACTCTTCAGGATCCTCAAGCTGGTATACTCCCCGGTCACTCAAAACAGCCTGTATCCGGTTTGCAACATTGAATTCATCTATTGTGTTTGTTGGCTCATGATTCTGGAAATTATCGTCGTCGATAGATAACGGTGTTCCTGCGTTGATGCTTTTGTTATTAAATGATGTACCAAGTGGCATTTTCTTTTCTGCCCGGTTATAATTATGCAAAATAGCATCAATAAATTGAATATCTAAGTCACTGCATTCATATAATCCATTTTCTGCAGCAAATTTTTTCGCCTTTTCAATCAAATTTTTGTTTCTTGATATGGACGATTTCGTTCCTGTAATTTCTGCGCGCGTCTCGGTTATCTGTGAAGGCAGAAGATTTGTCACAATATAGCTGCTTAAAGACTGCTTTAAGTCAGGGTTCCAATTTTTGATACTTTTAATAATGCGTTCACTTAACGCATTGTTTAAATCGTCATTATTCGCATTCTTTTTATCACTCCCGCCGCTACCATATCTCATATGATTTATAAGCGTTATCTGTTCAAAATTAAGATATAAAGCCATTTTGAGGCAGAGTCCATTTGGAGTAATTCTTCTTTCAAAAGCACCATTCAAGATTACCTCAATACACAGCTCCTCAATTTTTTTATTTCCGCAGTGCAATCCTTCATACAGCATATATTGTTCATCTTTATCATAATCCTGAATCTTTTTATACGTAATGCAGCTATCCGTTTCTATTATTGGACGGTTTAAGAGCCTTAATTTCCGTTCCAATTCTTCCAATTCATTTGCGTTCATTCAAAAACCCCCTGACCTTTTAATTAAATAACAAATCGTTTTCTAATTCCTTTTCCTTCTGCCGCACCTCATTCTGCCTGTTTTCATCCATTTTTTTTCTTGCTTTTTCAAATTCATTGTATATTTTTGTGATACTTTTTTTTATCCGAACACATTCTCCCTCCGTAATGTTTGGATAAATACTTACAAGATGAAGCAGATCATCAGGCATTATAAGTTCTCCGTTTAATGACTTCAGTGCTTTTTTAATGCAACCCGCTTCATACATTTCATTGCAAAGTCTTTCTGCATTATTTTTCTTATCCGTATTAAAAAAAGAACTTCCACAGTCAAATAAGGGCGCAAACCCCGTTAATTTCCCGGTTTCCACATCCCTGATAAAGCCAAAGTTACCTAGATGTCTGTCTGTATTGCAGATGAAATGATCCGCAGCAATCATCTTGTCAATGTTTTTCCGTGCATCTGTAATTCCAAACTGGTTACACATTTTTACAAGGTGGTCATATACGCTTTCGTCTTCACCTCTCGGCTCCAGATAATAGATATGGGATGCAGGAACATATTCGGTATTTTCATCTATAAAGTTTTCACACATACAGCACATCGTGAGTCCGTGTACGCATAAGGTATATTCTACGTATGGAAGCAGGTGGATTTTTTTTAAAGTCATGGAAGAAAGTACCTCAGCGAGCGGGCTTTGATGATATTTGATATTTCCGCTTTTTATCAGATAATTTTTTCCGTTCTTCTTAACCCACTGTTTTTTCAACACGCCATTCGTCGTAAGATCCGGATTTTCACGGATATTTTCTTTTTTTACTACCCATGGAGTAAAAAATATACTGCCAATTTCCTGTGAATAATCATTCGTGAAATAGTTCAGATTATCCCATGTTTCTTTCTTATTATATTGAAACCAGTATTGGTCCGACATGGAAAACATGTTATGGTAGCATTCAAAATCAGGGAACGCCATTCTTGCTTCTTTTAATCCGTCACGTTTTTCTGAAATCATTCTGCTCTGCAGCCATTTATTCATACTTTGAACCGTATAATTTTTCTGCAGAATAATAGGAAAATGATCTTTATCCAAAATTTCCTTCAGTTTTATGATCTGATTTTTTTCTATCTCACATGTAAAAATTGGTATTCTTTTGTTGTAGCAGACTGCTTCCATGGTATTCCTCCTAAAAAAATAGGTACTGGATGTTCCAGTACCACATCTTTTGCCTTACTACCGGATCAGATCTCTTTTTCTTGCTTCGAATTCAGCTTTTGTTAATTCAGATGAAAATTCATGTCTGTATTCTTTTATATCCCATGTCAGGATATCTACGAATAATGTAAACACAAAAAGCAATACTGCAGCAATGACCAAAATCACGGATGGTCTCTGCGTATACATCGCTTTGACCTGTGCAAATGTTACACCGGGCTGCGATGATACTACATACACAGAAAGCACAAATGCCGCCACTAATAATATAACGGAACAGGTTAATGCTTTCTTCAACCGTACTAACTGCTTTGCTCTTTGCTCATTCATTGTCTTGACCTTATCTAATAATTCTCTATCGCTCATATCAAATACCTCTCTTTCTTTTTTGCTTCCTGCCAAACGCGGAAGCTTTTCCTAATACGACAACTATCTTTCCTGTTTCAAGTTTTAAAACATCTATCCGTTCAGCTTTTTCATTGATCATTGGTACATCCTTTTTATATACCTTCATGAATCCATAGAACTTTCCAAGTGTTTTATACCTGCAGTTAATTTCCACCTCTGGATCTGTATAATAATAATCAAATTTATTGACTACCCCAGCAGAACCGACAGCTACATGAATTATTTTTAATCTGCCATGTTTATTTGGTCCAGCGAAACTGATGTATCCATCCGTTGTCTCAATGGCTGATTCTATTTTTCCATAACCGATTAAATCTAACTGTTCCATGTACCGTCCTTTTTAATTCATTAGTGTTTATTTTGATATCACCCACTACATCTTGTGGTTTATTTATCTTGTCTCCACCTTATCACATATTACGTATAATGTCAATATAAAATAGGAAATTTCTGCCAGTGTTTTGATTCGTTTCCGTAACAGATTTTCCGACTTTCCTTCTTAAAAAAACAAAAGCAGCACGGCTTCTGCCACACAATCGTGTGGACTTAATGAAACCGTACTGCTCTTGCTTATAACCACGGTAAACTGTAAAGGAGTAACACCACCATCGCCAGTGCCCCGGCAATGTCTCCTACAAAGTAGGAGATGCGGTGGTGTCTTCTGTTCTCTGCCATTTTCATGACAAAGAACAAAAGACACAATCCGTTGCCTACCAATTTTACGTTGGTGGCGTAGGATCCGCCGCGTGTTGCCGCTTTTGCGGCGAAGAGTATTAATGAAAAATACACTGCTCCACGCAGCCACTTTAGCACTCCATCTACCGCAACTTTTTTGCTTCTTACAAGGAGCTTTGCGTTGCTCCCAATCATCAGAAGCGGGGCGAGTATACTCGCCCAGTTTAAAATTGTTACTGCCATTTTTTAGTCCTCCTAAGTTTTAATTTTTATTTCAATCTCCAAACATCCTGTTTGGAGAATTTTCAATTATCAGACTCTGTTGGGAGTCTGTTTAAAATATATAAAAAATGGAAGACCCAAAAAAACGGCAACCGCGTTTTTTCTTCTTCCATAAAATCCAATTTTATACTTTTATATGTGCGGAAAACTAAAAATAAAAAAAGAGGCATTTGCCTCTTTTCTTAATCTGCCGTTTCTGGTGCTTTTCTTCTGATCTTCCGTTCCGGAATATCTTCTTTATCCCGGTGTGCAAAAACACTGTAATATATTCTGTTTGCAAACCCAAGTATGTAGATGATTATGCCATTATTCCCCGGATGCTCCTTTTCGTCTGTAACAGCATGGATTTCATGTTCGTTTCCAGATTTATCCCTGACTTTGATCAGACGTCTTTCACTTTCATCAATACCGAGATCTTTTGTAACGGTAACGTATTCGACGCCAAGGCGTTTCTTCTGCCAGCCCTTCTTTATCTTCCGGATCCGAATATATCTGTAGTGTTCGAATATTAAAATAGCAGCTCCGGTAATCAGAAATATAAAATGCACTACGATTACAGGAATATAAAATCCTAAAAAAATCAGCGCAAATGCTGTTGCAGAAAAAATCAGATCATTTTTTAAACAGTATCTTGAAAATTGCTTTACATCACTGTCAATTATAGAAACTTCCGTTTTAATTTCTGCATAATTTGGGAAATGGATATCCCGTTCATCTACATCAATTCTTCCGAGTCTTGGCGTTTTTTCTCTTTTTTTCTTTTGCAATTTTTTCTGCATATTCTACATCCTTTTTAATCTTTTCTGCTTCGTCAAGCAAATTCATTACATAATTCATCTGCTTTTGAGAATGCTCATCCGGAAATTCTACGAGCCATATAACGACCGTTTTTGTGATTTTCCCGTTCATGTAATATGCAATATTCAGTGTTACTTCCTGATTTGCGTAACGAACAAAAAAGTCTGCTGTTTCCGTTTCATTCGTATTTTCTTCAAGCTTTACCGTTTGTATTTTTCCGCCTAACATATTTTTCTTGTTCTCCTTTGTTATATATGCAACTTTGCACCTTTGCAAAAGCATAAGGTTCTAAACCTTTCTTCTCCCGTTTTATTACGATGCCGCTCCTTTGCACCTTTGTAAAAACATAAGGTTCCAAAACCGCTGTTATAAGATTGCTATCAAAAGCGTCCTTTGCACCTTTGAAAAAACATAAGGTCCCAAAACCGTTGGACAGTGCGGTAAGGCAGAGGATATCCTTTGCACCTTTGAAAAAACATATGGCGGCGAGTGACAAGATTTTCAAAATCCTCGATCTGCC